>OFML01000016.1_pt1 | contig 194337 bp, 158 predicted proteins | sample 1541831 | NCBI WGS metagenome assembly OFML01 (sample SAMN04209237, study PRJEB22552) | human gut metagenome | biome: gut; material: feces | host: Homo sapiens | place: USA: Oklahoma | reverse complement strand
ACGCTCCGGCCGGGGTGTTTTTACAATCTTTATATTCTATTAATAATCATCATTCCAGATTTGCATGATGTGTAAACATCTCTTCCTGATTTTTCCCAAGCTTATCCATAAGAATCATAATGATTGTATCGTATACCAGCCAACTCATTTGCTCAAACGCGCTTCCCATAGGCTGTATACTATGAATCGTATCAGTCAATCCGCTTTTAGGGGTAGCGCCAGGTATAGTAATACATGCCTGAGCCATTTTTCCTATAGACGCTTCCGGATGTATCGTAAGTGTGACAATTTTAGCCCCAAGCCTCTTTGCTTTCTCTGCCATCCCAACCAGACTTCCTGTCTCGCCGGAGCCCGATCCAATAACAAGCACATCTTCAGAGCCAATAGCAGGAGTGGTTGGTTCCCCGACAAAAAATACTTCTAATCCAAGATGCATCAGTCTGTTTGAAAAAGCTCTTGCCGCAAAACCAGATCGTCCAGCTCCTGCCACAAAAATATGCTTTGCATCACACAGAACCTCCGCAAAACGCTCCAATTCCTCAGCTGAAATCAGCTCTGCATTAACAGTAAGTTCCCTCAGTATTCCCTTCAGTATTTGTTCATGCTTCATCTTTATTCTCCCTGAGTTTCTGATAAATGGATTTTGCTGCCTGTTCCGGATCCTGCGCATGACAAATGCCTCCGCCTACGATCACCACCTCAGGCTTGTACTGGACATATTTGTCTACTGTTTCCGCACTGATTCCTCCTGCAACAGAAATCTTGGCATTCTTTACACAGGAACTCATAATCTTCAGATCATCAAGCGGTGTCCGACCTGCCGCCTGCTGATCGGTTCCTGTATGAACAGCCAAACCATGTACTCCCAGTTCCTCTAAAACAGATATCCTATCTTCCATCTGTTCTACACAGATCATATCAACCACAATTTCCTTGCCATACTTACCAGCGGCCTCAGCGCAGCCCTTAATTGTCCGATTATCTGTAACTCCCAAAACAGTCACATAATCCGCCCCTGCCCGCAAAGCCTGTTCTGCCTCATAGCAGCCTGCATCCATGATCTTCATGTCTGCCAACACCTCTTTATCCGGAAATCGTTCCTTCATAATGCGCACAGCCTGCATACCATATTCATATACCAAAGGCGTTCCTATTTCGATAATATCAATATATTTCTTCACCCTGTCTACCAAAGCCAACGCTTCTTCCAGGGTCACGTCATCCAGCGCTATTTGTAATTTCATCTCATCGCTCTCCTGTCATTCTAAATTGGCATGAAATTCCCAAAGCTTTTCCAATTCAATTCCTCTATCCCGTATCAGCATCATCGCTGTTGCATCTCCAAACAGCAACAAGCTCTGTTCAAACAAGGAAGTCATCGGCTGCTCAGAGTGAATTTCATCCAACTCCTTTGCCCTGCTTTCTACAGGAATCCTAACAAATAAATCTGCAACTTCTCTGAGACTGCTGTTTGGATTGCTTCCTATATGTATCACTTTAGCGCCAATTGCCTTTGCTTTACGGGCAATTCCTGCCGGAAACATCGTTTCACCGCTTCCAGAACCAACGATCAGAACATCCTCTCTTCCAATAGCCGGTTCTGTAATCTGTCCTACAATTACTGTTTCAATACCCAAGTGTGCATATCGTTTCGCAATCGCTTCCAGAGAAAGAAGCACACGACCCACTCCAACAAAAAACACTTTTCTTGCCTCTGTCAGCATTGTCAGATATTTTTCTACTGTATTGCAATTAACTGCTTCCAATGCCTGTGAACATTCATTGATAATTATTTTACTTACAAACACAAAATCTTGCTTATCCATACTTTTTATCTCCCGATAATCTCTCTGAACTTTTTTGTGTTTTCTCTAACTGAGCCTTCTCTGGTAAAAATACTTGAGGTGCCTGCAACATAAATATCTGCTCCGGCCTCTTGCATCTTTACCGCATTTTCAAAACTTACATTTCCGTCTACCTCTATAAGAATCTGAGGATATCCTGCTTTATCCAACATATCACGTAGTCTGAATATCTTATTTAATGTAGCTGGAATCAACTTTTGTCCGGAAAATCCCGGATTCACCGTCATACAGATTACAACGTCAAGATCTGGCAAAAGATCTTCTAATACACAAACCGGAGTTCCGGGATTCAACGCAACACCAGCCTTAACCTCCATATCTTTGATTGAATTTAATACCGTTTGTACATGAACCGTGGATTCATAATGAACACTGATAATATCATTACTGTCACAAAAATCCAAAAGTCTGATTGTCTGTTCCGGTTTTTCTATCATCAGGTGAATATCAAGCGGAATCCTGGTTATTTTCTTCAACGCTTTCATAAAATCCACACTCAATGTGATATTCGGAACAAAATGGTTATCCATCATATCCACATGAAGATAATCAACGCCAGCTTCTTCCAAATCCTCTATATCTTTTTGTACATTCATCAAATCCACACACATCAAAGATGGAGAAATATAAGCTTTTTTCATCCAAATATGCCTCCAATTCTCTCAACCAAGAAATTCTCTACTTCCTCTTCTGTAGGAATAGCTATCTGTGCCCCCTTTCTGGACACACAGATTCCTGCAGCTGCATGTGCAAATAAAATCGCATCCTCCATTTTCATTCCCTTACATAACTGAACCGCCAAAGCAGCCCCAAAGGTATCCCCTGCAGCCGTCGTATCTACTGCATTCACCTTAAAACATTCAATAAATTTCGCTTCCTGTCCATTATAAAGAAGTGCTCCTCTTGCCCCCAGCTTCAGGATCACATATGTAGGCTGTGCTTTTTCATAAAGGTATTTAGCCGCTTTCAGAGCACCTTCATTGGTATTTACAGAAATTCCCGTCAAAGCCTCTGTCTCCGCTTCATTCGGCGATAAAATATATACTCCCTTTAACCGTTCCAGCGGAATCTGCATTGCCGGTCCTGCATCCAAAAAGACAGGAATGCCTTTTTCTTTTGCAAGCTCATAGGTCTGAAAAACAGTTTCCAATGGAATTTCCAGCTGCATGAGAATCATGTCAAAATCTTCTGTATCGAGAGCTCTTTTTACATCTTCTGCACAAACTCTGTAATTTGCGCCAATGGCTACGTAGGAAACATATTTTCCACTTTCATCCAGAAGCATAAGGGCAAGTCCTGTCTGCATCTGAGCATCCACGACAATATAATCTGTTTTTACTCCGGCTTCTTTGAGAGCAGCCAAAAGCTGCTCCCCGTTTCTATCTGCCCCAAGCCGTCCAACAGCAACGACTTCTGCTCCCTGCTTTGCTGCTGCCACAGCCTGATTGGAACCTTTTCCTCCAGTTGCATATCCGTAGTTTGAACACAAAATCGACTCTCCATATTTAGGGATACTATTCGCACCTTCTACATATAAATCCATATTCATGCTTCCTACTACAAGAATCTTCGGTCGTTCCATCTTTTTTCCTCCATTTATGAACATAAAGCCTTTATTTCTGACTTAATTTTGCCATTCTCCTCTTGTCTATCACATAGTTCATAATTAATACTGCAATAAGCGCCACTCCCCAGATCATATCTCTGTAAAAGTTACTGATACTCGGGAACATATTCAAATAAGATGACAGCATCTGCAAAATCAAAACTGCAATGGCAATTCCAGGTATACTTCCAAATCCACCATTTGGATTTACTCCACCCAGAACTGCGATCAGGATTGTCTGCATGGTATAACTACTTCCAAAGTCAGCCTTTGCAGAACTGATTCTGGAAAGACTCAAAAGTCCCGCCACTGCAGAAACCAGACCAGACAAAATGTATGCGCGTATCAGCACTGATTTTGTATTAATACCTGCAAATTTTGCAGCTTTTTCATTTGTTCCCACTAAATATACACGCTTACCAAATTTTGTCTTTGACATGATAAAAGCAATTATAATAATCATCAAAATAAAAATAATAAAAGGAAGCGGTATTCCCAGTATCATCATCTGAGAAAAACTGCTGAACTCTCTTGGAATACCACTAACGGTGCTTCCTTTTGAGCATACGATTGCAATACCCATATAAAGCTGATATGTTCCAAGAGTTGCCAGCATTGCAGGAATCTTCAGTACAGAAACCAAAAAACCATTAAATGCACCGCATAGGATTCCTACCACTAACGCAACTGCAACTGCAGCAATAATTCCACCTCCTGTGGATTTCATAGTCATACCTGCAAGGATTCCGCAAAGATTCGCCACATACACAGTAGAAAGGTCAATGCCGCCGGAAATCATTGCAATTCCCACACCTACGGACATCAGACCATACTCTGTCAGAGACTTTGCCATGGACTGAAGGTTGCCTGTATTGATAAATTTTGTACCTTTTGTCAGTCCTGCTACCGCAGTAATCACAACAAAGATAGCAAGCAGCCTTAAAATATTTCCATCAATTTTCTTTAATTTCTTCATTTTATGCCGCCTCCTTTTTCACACTCTTTACTTTTCCCATTTTACCCCCATGACTCTGCATCACAGAAATCGCAGTACCTGCAATGATAATTCCACCAATAAAAACTTTCTGCCAGTAAACAGAAATTCCCAGAAGAATCAAACTGTTAGAAACCATTGTCAATAGAAGTGTTCCAAGAATACAGCCTTTCAAAGTACCTACACCACCGTTCATTCTTGTTCCACCCAGAATGATCGCGGCAATAACTGTCATCTCTGCTCCTGCATATTCTGTTGGTAGATACCGCATAGACATTACTGCATAACACAGACCTGCAACGGCTGCCAGCATACCATTGATCACAAAAATACCAAAACGAATTTTTCTGACATCAAATCCGGCTCTTTCTGCAGATACTTCATCACCACCGATGGCAAAAACACCTCGTCCCACCATTGTAAAATTCAATACCAGGTATGCGATCAGATAGAGAACCACCAGAATCAAAAACGTCTGAGGAAGTGTGGAACCGAGTCCTGTTTTTGCATTTTTTACAGTAAGCAGCGAAACCTTTCCAAATCTCTGGAGAGTCTGAGGAAGCTCCATACGTTCCGCCTCAAATGCTCCAAGAAGAATACCGCTAAATATAGATGACGTACCCAGGGTTACTATAAGACTTGGAAATTTATATTTTACAATGATAAATCCATTCAGGGCTCCCATAATTCCACCAAACAGCATTCCTACCAAAAATACAAAAATCCACGGACCATCATATCCTGTTTTGTAGGTTACCATAATTGCCAGATAGCTGCTAAGAGCTGCAATCAGTGGGAAAGATACGTCAGGACCTGTACTGATAAAAGCCAGAAATGCACAAAGAGCATAAATAGAAGGCACGATCATGGAACGGGCAATATCTACAATGTTATTGTTTGTAAAAAACAGTCCGGAGCGCAGCTGAATCACTACTGATAAAAGAATAATAATAAGGAATACATAAAATTCTGATGATGTTCTAATCTTTTTAAAATTAAACTTTTTCATAAAATGTTCACTCCCCTTCTCAGTCTGCTGCACTCGCAAGATTCTGCGTGTTCAGTTCTTCTTTTGTAAGCTTTCCAGTTACTTTTCCTGCCTGCATAACAATAGCTCTGTCACAGGTAGCAATAACCTCTGCCGTATCATCTGATACAACAATAATAGCCATCCCCTGGGCAGCCAGTTCCTTCAAAAGGTGGTGAATATCATATTTTGCACCAATATCCACGCCAACAGTAGGACCGTTTAGGATTAAAACTTTGGGGTTCGTGGCAAGTGCCTTGGCAAGAACAACCTTTTGCTGATTACCTCCTGAAAGAGTAGATACCGGAAATTCATGATTTTTTGTGGCAACTCCAATATCTTTTACCCATTTTGCTGATTCCTCAATAACTTTATTCCTGCTTACAATTCCTGCTGCTCCTGCAATATCATCCAACCTTGTTACCGTAATATTGTCGATAATAGACTGAGGAAGAAACAGTCCTTCTGTCAGTCTGTCCTCCGGAACAAGAGAAACTCCTTTTTTCTGCGCCTGGTTTACACTGGCAAACACGATTTCCTTTCCTTCCAGGCGCATAACACCTGCTGTTGGCTTCAGCATACCGGATAATGCCATGGAGAGCTCTGTACGTCCGGATCCCAGCTGACCTGTAACACCTAAAATTTCGCCCTCATGAAGAGTAAAACTCACATTTTCGAATCCTGGAGCACTTAAGTTTTCTACCTCCAAAACAGGATTCCCAATTTTTCTTTCAAATACTTCTTCTTCCGTTTTGTCAAAATGACGTCCTGTCATATAATAAGTAAACTTTTCTTCATCCATTTCAGATGCAGGACAGCTAATAACGTTTTCTCCATTTCTCAGAATAGTGATACTGTCAGAAATCTCAAATACTTCATCCAGCTTATGTGATACGAACAAAATCGTAACTCCGTTCTTTTTCAGCTGTGCTATTATATCAAACAGTCGGCTTACTTCCTTTTTTGTAAGCGCTGTGGTTGGTTCGTCCATAATAATCAGCTTTGCATTATCGAGAAGCGCTCTCGAAATAGCGATTAGCTGCTTATCTGCTACTGGAAGAGTTTCAACCAGCGCATCCAGATCTACCTCAAAATTAATCTTACGGACTGCATCTTCCGCAATTTTTCGAAATTCTTTTCTATTTACAAATTTTTTCTTATTTGCAAGCACTTGGTTAAATGCCAGATTCTCGATAACTGTCAGGTTTGGGAAGATGGAAAAATCCTGATATATTACCTGGATACCCGCCTTAATCGCCTCCGCCGGTGTCATTACAGGAAATACTTTTCCGTCTACTTCTATGGTTCCGCCATCCGGTTTATAAAATCCTGATATCACTTTAATGATTGTAGACTTTCCGCAACCATTCTCGCCGGCCAGACAGTGTGTTTCGCCTTTTTTTATCGTAAGGTCAACACCCTTTAACGCATGTACTCCGCCGAATGATTTTTTTATCTGTTTTACTGAAAGAATATTTTCCATCCTATCATCCTGCCTTTCCTCTCTCTATTTCGATTTTTCGCTTATTTACATTGCTTTTTCCGTATTTTTTGTACAAAAATATCGCATACCCCGATATAAGTTCACAGGATATGCGATATTCCGTTTTCCTGTTAGAAATCGTAATCGTTGATATTATCTTTTGTAATTGTAAGATCCGCCTGCCCGATAATACACTTGTTATCACCTTCCACGATAGTCACACTGTTATATCCGTCGCGTCCAAGATCTGTTCCTTCTGTAATTTCCTCACCACCAAGAATCATGGAAGCTACCTTACACATTACATATCCGGATTCCTTCGGATCCCAAAGCTTAATTGTGGAAATTGTGCCAGATTCCACATATGGTTTAAATTCGTTCGGGGTACCAACGCCAACAACCTTAACATCAAGTCCTAACTCCTCTACTGCTTTTGCAATACCTGGGCAGTCTGTAGATGCAACACCTGTAAATCCTTTCAAATCCGGATTTGCTTTCAAAACTTCTTTTGCTCTTTCATAAGCAGTATCAATACTTTCCTCAGATTCACATGTCGGAACAGCTCCATCATTAATCAGCTCCATATCCGGATAAGCTTCCTCCTGGCGTGCTTTCTGAGCATTTGCGTATTCCATATGAGTCGTACTTGTGGTATATGCAACCATCTCTGCGTACTTTCCCTTTTCTCCCATATCTGATGCAAGAGCATCCATAATTGCCGCACCAAAGTCATCCGCTGTAAATGCTTCCGTATCATACAGAGTATTCACCTGATTCGATGCCTCATGGGTAATAACTGCAATCCCTTTTTCCATAGCAGTTTGAAGTGAAGCTTCAATAGCACCCGGATCAATAGGAACTACGCAAAGTGCATCAACGCCCTGATTGATCATGTCATCAATAACCTGAACCTGGGAAGCTGCATCCGCATTTGCCGGTCCCTTCTGAATCACATTAATCCCGGTCTCTTCACCAAATTCTTTTACACCTTCTTCCATGCGTTTAAACCATGCAGAAGTATTATCCTTTGTGATTACTGCAATTGTCCATTCAGAAGATTCCTTTTCTGATTTGTAGTTCGCCGGATCAAAGAGATCATTCTCCGCTGCTGTCACGCTTATGCTGACTGCCATAGAAGCTGCCATTGCTGTCATCACTGCCATTGCCATCATTCTTTTTGTTTTCATGTTTGTTCCTCCTTAAAAATAGATTTTCCGCAACTGCCAGTCCACGAAGCAGCTGCATCTTATGTAAAAACCGCAGTGTCTTACTGCGCTCCCCAAAGGGCTCTTTATTCCACATTTCTATGTCGTGCTATCATATCCTCTACCGGTATTTCCATTTCCTCTCGAAGCATCATTACCAGTACATCATAAAAAATAAACAATGCCTGCTCAAAAAGGTTTCCCATAAGCTGTTTTGACGGTACAAAATCTCCCACTGCTTTATATGCAGCTGCTGGAATGTTGGTTACCATATCCGCAATGGTCAGTAAAAATCCGTCGCTTGACGGTGTAATCAATGCCAGCTTTGCCCCATTCTTTTTCGCCATATCCGCAACATAGTTTTCATGTCCCACATTGGCAGAACCACAGGCACAAATCATCAGATCTCCCTTGCCAATGGAGGGTGTAGTGTCATCCCAGATCCAGAACGCTTCTTTCCCCAAATGCATCAATCTCATAGCAAATGATTTTGTTGCAAGTCCCTCTCTTCCTGCTGCCAGAAGAAATATTCTGCTTGTATTCTTTATTTCATCCACAAGAGGACGCACTGTGCTGTCATCCATTCTATTAAATACTTCTGTCAGTTCACTCATAGCCTGAGTGCTTAATTCTTTAAATCTTTTTTCCATATTTTTCCTCCTATTCCAAAATATGGAAGCGGTATCTTTTTTATTGTATTTTTTCTTTTATTTTAGTCTATTTTTACATATTATTTTAATGTAACCGTTTCCATTTTCATGGAAAATAATATGCAAATAAGATACTTAATCTTTATTTGCACACTATTTTCTATAATTGCTTAATAACTAATCTGGTATCCAATATTACTTCCATCTTCGGTCTGTCAGGAAAAGCCATTCTGCTGATAAGGAGCTCCACAGCCTCCTGTCCCATTTTTCTTGCATCTCTGTCAATAAAATTAAAAGGATTTCCTATCACATCAAGCACTTCAATCCGATCCAGCCCAATACATGCAATATCCTCCGGCACTGACTCTCCTCTTTCATGGAGTGCCTTCAGAAATCCAAGGCTAGTCCGGTTATTGCATGTCAAAACAGCAGTTGGTCTATTCTCCAAGGACAACAACTCTTTTGCAAGCTCATATCCTTTAGTTGCACGATAGTTTCCAAAAAACATATGCTCCTCATTCGCCACTATTCCATAACTTTCCAAAGCATCCAGGTATCCTCTCTGCCTGTTTCGTGCTAAAACACGATCCAATGTGCCATTGATAATGCCAATATCTCTGTGTCCCTTCTGAATCAATGCTTCTGTAGCATCGTACATTCCCTGATAATCATTGAAATATACACCATCTACATTTGGAAGCCCGATATTACGATCCATAAAAATAACTGGAACTTCCATTTTCTGAAAAAGCTTGGTCAGACGCTTCCGTTCGGTTCTGCTGCTGTAATCTACCGCCGGAGTATACAAGATTCCACGAACTCTATTTTCTTTCAACAATTCCAACGCACGATAGTCCTTCTCCGCACTATCATCTGTATTATAGCAGATAAGGGTTAAATTATTTTTATCCGTTATCTCTGTAACTCCCCGTAACATTTCTCCAAAAAAAGGGTTGTCAATCTCCGGAACCACAAATCCAATAGCAGATGATGTACCTCTCGAAAGATTTCTGGCTGTTGCAGAAGGAGAATACTTATTAGCCGCTATAATATCCAATACTCGCTCTCTTGTTTTTGGACTCACTGATCCTGAGTTGTTCATGACCCTTGAAACTGTAGCTTTAGAAACTCCTGCCTCTCTTGCAATATCCATAATCGTCAAGTTACTCATGCATTACATCCTTCCAGGTACCGTAAAATTGTAACCGGTTTCTTTTATAGGTATTATAAAACACTATTCATGCCTTCGTCAACCTTTCTTTCCATAAACATATACTTTTTGTACATATTACCATAATTCCCCTTTTATTTTTGTGCATTTTTACTATTCTTATTTAAATTAAAGACTTTTCTGTTCACTGGCATACATTTCATTTTCAAATTCAACCAATTCGTCATATTCTTTGGCTACAATCTCAGCCATCTCTTCATCAAGACCTACCATATGTTCTGCACTAAGCCAAGCTCTTGCCATTTCTCTACCCATCTCATTGCCAATAATAAAGCCTCCCATACAGAGTACATTTGTATTATTAACTACCTTAGCCCGTTTTGCCTGATATACGCTTTCACAAAGAGCCGCATATACCCCCTTGTGTTTATTGCAGATAATACTTACCCCCATACCTGTGCCGCAAATAGCAATACCCCGATCATACACTTTACTCTGCACCCCTCTGGCTACTGCCTTAGCCGCTTCCTGAAAAAGCACCGGCTCATCTGGATCAATGTCCGTAATGTCATACCCCAGCTTTAACAAATCCTCCTTTACCGCATTTTTTAATGCAAATCCAGCCGGATCTGCTCCCATAATGATTTTCATAGAAATTCTCCTTTCATTTTCACATTTTGTCCCTCGGGCATCGGTAAAATCCTCTGTATTAAATGTAGTATACGTGATTACAAAATGGATGTCAATTAAATTTATAATCTATCCATAGCAACTATAAAATATCTCCCAGAATTTTTTATATCTATTTCATAAAATACTCCAAACATAACAAACAATTAAAAACTCCCGGATACAAGATTTATATCTCACATCCAGGAGCTTATTTTTACATAATGATTACCCAATACGATCAATATCAATAAACTAAATTATCTTACACGAATTTTATAATGTTCAGTTTAAACATTCCAATTATTGCTTATTATTTCGTTCTTCCAAAAGCTTCCTTAAACGTTGAATCTCCGCTTCTGCCTCCTCCGCTTTGCGACGCACAAGTTCCGTATTTTTTCGTTCCATGGCAATGCCCTGTTCGATTCCCTGTTCAAGCCCCTGCTCAATTCCCCGCTGAATCAGTTTATCCGATTCCAGTTCCAATACCTTTCCGCCCATTACATCACCAAATCCTTTCCTTACTTTTTCATTGTCTCTGAACACATGATCTGCGATGCGGATGATCAGTTCGACCATATCCCTGTATAATTTTTCGTTTCCTTTCTCAAGAAAGTTCTCCTCCAGATAGCTTTCAATTTTCTTACACTCATCCAGAAATTCCTTCCATTTCTCTCTGTCTGTATCCAGATCTTTTTCCTGTTCGTATTTTATTACATGATACGGCAGTAAAAACAGCAAACGCTTCCGAAGCATATCATCACAGGTAAACTCCTGTACCTGTACAACAGGGACTGTGTATTCCACTGTACCACCATTTGGCATCACAATCTCCACAGATATCGCATCCCTCTTTTTTATGCCCCGTAAATACAGTACGCAGGACTGCGGAAAATACATCCGATATCTGCCGTTTTCCTTCTGTACCTGTTCCAGACTGATTGCAAAATCATATTCAATCATTCGGATCACCATAGTAGAATCGTCTGTACTCTGACATTCTATATGGTAAATCCGATTTGCAATCAGCAAATGGGAATCTGTGATTATCCTGCCGTTTTTTGTCTGATGTTCATTTCTCTTTTGTATGATTTTAACATCCTCCGGATAGGAAGTGCCAAAGACTTCATTGATCAGCGGCACTGCCAGCTGCGGCATCTTTTCCAACATGGTCCGGAACACATCATCAAAAATAGTACTGCTTTCCATAAGACATTCCTTTCTTTATGTAACTTACATTATTGGCTTTCAGGTTTTGTCTTATGTATTTCAGGAAATGTTATCAGCTTGTATCTTTTATTCCGGAAAACTTCCGGAATCCTTATCTTTTGTGGAAATGGTGTTGATAACCGGCCTCCCTCCCTTTATTATGTTAAACGATTGATAATTACACTTTTATTATAAATCAAGTATCTTCACTTATAAAGAAAAACATCACAAAAACAGCTTTCTATTTCAGCAGCATCAGATGCTCTGGCGGAAGATACAGATACCTGGGCAGATTTTTTTCTGCCGGCTCGTCAAAACTGCCCTTAGCACGCATCCACCAGAGAACCGCATCCTCCTCCATCTCAGGACTTTTTACCAGATACTGATGCTCAAAGGTAGTTTCCACATAGTCTGCCGCCTGAAACGAAATGCAATTTTTGGTTTTGTGATCTGTTCCCTGAATCCAGTGCCCTCGGATCGCCACATGAGCAATATCTGGTTCTATTTTTTTCTCTGTACGAAGAGCAACGCCCCAGTCCAGAGCAAATAACTCATGATCTCCCAGCCGTTCAATCCTGGAATGATTTTTGCACCCTGTAAGTATTGCCGCTTCCAAAAGCTCCGGCTGCTCAAAAAGCTTCCGGGTATCTCCAAATATCAGAGTTTTTCCCTCTTTCAAAAGCATCAGATTCCTGCAGAATCGAAAAGCTTCGTCCCTGCTGTGTGTAACCAGGATCATATCTCCCGTGTATTCCTTCAGAAAATCCTGCATGTCTTTTTGAAGAATGTCCTTTAAAAATCCATCCAGAGCAGAAAAAGGTTCATCCAGAAGAATAACCTCAGGCTCCCCTATCATCATTCTGGCCAGGGCAACTCTCTGCTGCTGTCCTCCGGATAATTGTGAAGGATATCTGTTTTCCAGTCCCTCCAAATGATAACGGCAAATAAAATCCTGCACCTTTTCATCACAAAGTCTTTTTTCACCCCGAAATCCACATCGAATGTTATCACGAACTGTCATAGTTGGAAAAAGCGCATAATTCTGAAAAAGGTATCCCACCTGTCGTTCCTGTGGTTTCAGATTGACTTTTTTTTCTGAATCAAAAACCACTTTTCCATTAATGACAATCCTTCCCTTATCCGGATGTTCGATTCCTGCAATGCAGCGCAAAGTCATACTTTTGCCGCTTCCGGAAGCGCCCAGAATTCCTGTGGACAGCTCTCCTGTCTCAAATTGTACTTTCAGAGTAAATCCTCTGAAGCTTTTTTCTATATTTACACTTATGGACATATTTTCCTTCCGTCTCACTTTCCCCTGACAGATGTTTTTATAAGCCTTGAATATGTTTGTTTTTCTTTTGTATGCAGATATCGATTCTGTAAATAAGCAAATTTGAAAAAGTGCACAAAATCCTCGTTGTTTTATCTTTTCAGAATACACATATAACAGACCCGGCATTTCTTTTATGTCCGCACATTTCTGCTTCTATTGTGCATTACTCAGCATTTCCTTATTTGCAGCTTTGTATTTACATACGCTCCATGTATTCCTATATCCACCGTCTGCTTTTCATTCCTCTGCCTGATACAATATTAATCAATGCCACAATAAAAAAAGAAATAAGCACAATGATCACAACCCAAAATCCTGCCACATCGTAATTTCCCGCCGCAGTCTCCGCCGCAATAGCAACAGAAACTGTTCTTGTTTTTCCAAGAATATTCCCCGCCAGCATGGAGGTAGCTCCGTACTCCCCAATGGCTCTGGCAAAGGCAAGAACTGTGCCCGAAGCAATCCCCGGCGCCGCTGCCGGAATGATCACCTTCCAGAATAATTTCCGGTCGCTCATCCCAAGAGTCTGCCCTGCATAGATCAGGTTTACATCTACCTGTTCAAAAGCAGCTCTGGCATTCCGGTACATTAAAGGAAAGGCAATCACAGCCGCAGCCACAACACATCCCTTCCAGGTCTGTACTATCTTAAAATCAAAGTTATCCAGAAGGAAGTGTCCAAAAGGCCTTCTAAGACTGAAAATAATCAGCAGAAAAAATCCTGCAACCGTAGGAGGCAGAACCAGAGGCATTGTCAGAATACCATCCAGCACCGCTTTGGCAACAGGCTTCATCTTCATTATTTTTCTGGCGCACCAGATTCCCAGAAAGAACGCGATGGTGGTAGCCACCGCGCCTGTTTTCAGGGAAATCCATAAAGGAGACCAGTTAATCTCCTGTATAAACTCACTCATCGTTCATTCTCCAATGTACAGAGCTTTGTTAAATTCTCATTTCCGTATCACTCTGCTGTTTTCTCCTGCTCAGCGGGAATTTCCGCAATTTCTTCTGCTTATGAGTCAGTTTTCTGATCTGTCTGTGTATCTTCTGCAGCGGATTCCTCCGCATCAGCAGTATACGGACTGAATCCATATTCTTCAAAAACTTTCAATGCGCTTTCTGTCTGAAGATACTCAAAAAATGTCTCTGCAGCCGCTTTTTCCTCTGGCAGAGCCTCCTCATCCTCTGTAAGACCTACCGGATAAAGAACCGGTGTTTGAAGCATGTCCGATGAAGCCTCTGCAATGATTTCTACCTGATCTGCCACGGAAGCCGCATCTGTTGCATATACCACCCCTACCTCGTTGCTTCCCTGGGTAACTGCTGCCAGAACCTCTGTTACATTTTTACCCTCGTTGATTTCCATTTTTTCTACCTGGTCCATAATGTCAAGACTGGTAAAAATCTCTCTGGCATACTGTCCCACCGGAACATCTTCCCCTGCCAGAGCAAGATTCTCAGCATCTGTGATATTTTCAAATCCTGTAACCTTAGTCTCTGTATCATTTGTCTTAATCAGCACAACCTTATTCTCCAGAAGATTCACTACTGACTCTTCCTTTACCAGTTCCTCCTCTACAAGGGCATCCATCTGCTTGGTCGCTGCAGAAAAAAAGATATCGCATCTGGATCCTTCCTCTATCTGTGTCTGGAGAGTTCCTGAGCTGTCTGCATTGTAAAAAATCTCCACATCCGGATACTTCTGGTTAAAATCCTTCTGAATTTCTTCCATTGCATTGGCAAGGCTGGCTGCAATAAATACATAAACCTCTCCACCGGGCTCTGCTGCCTGTACATTTCCCACTGTTAATCCGGCTGCCATAATGCCTGCAAGCGCAATTACTGCCAGTTTTTTCTTCATTTCCCTTCTCCTTTATTCATTTTAGTTTATTTTTGTTATGTTTTATTCATTTTATATCAGGATACCGTTATTGTCAATTCATTTCCACTGTGTTATAGTAATTAATAGAAAAATAGATTACTGTTCATATGGCACTGTCACACGAGGGGGGCATGTATATGTCAAAATCCCGAGACATACAGATCAAAATGTCCTCACCGAAGGTAATTTAGAATGCATTTTGACCAGGTTGCTGTGAATGCCATGTTGCCGGGAATAAAGCAAACCATAATACACCCAGCTTCTTTTCCAAATTAAAAAATGCCGTAAAGATATCCGGGATATTATGAAAAACACTGTGAAGAGCAACAGCGAAGAAGCTATCAATAATTTTTACCAATAATAATATATAAGGAGAAACTATCATGAAATTAAGCGCAAGAAATCAATTAAAAGGAAAAGTTGTAAGCATTAACAAGGGAGCTGTAAATTCTATTGTCTCTATTGATATCGGAGGAGGAAATATCATTGTTGCCACTATTTCCTGTGCGGCTGTGGAAGAGCTTGGACTGGAAGTGGGATCTGATGCCTATGCTGTCATCAAGGCCACAAATGTTATGGTAGGAATTGATGAATAAGCTTTATACTGCCCAGGAAATTGCAGACAAACTGAAAATTAAAAAAACCACTGTTTACGAGCTCATCAAGCGTGGAGAACTGGAATCTTCAAAAATAGGAAAACAGCTTCGGATCAGTGAGGAACAGCTGAACCGTTATCTTCAGGGCGGTGATCCACCTGTCCCTGAGGCGCCTTTGCCTTTCCCTGATTTCCAGCCGGAAAGCTCTCTTCTGAAAAGAGACTATCTTCTGTATTCCAATGGGCTTATTATCAGCGGACAGGCATCTCCTGCTCTGGAATATCTGATCAACCAGATGGCTATTCATCCTAATGGGCTTCCAGTGCTTCATTCACACCTGAATACTTATAACGGACTGTATTCTCTTTATTTCAAAAAAGTCCATGCAACCACTGCCGGGATTCTTCCTGAGCATATTCCTGCTCTGGTTCCCGGTATGTCCGTCGCAGCATTTGTTCTTTATGAGTATTTTCTGGGATTTTATGTAAAAAAAGGAAATCCCAAAAATATACTGTCCATCAGTGATCTGAAACGCTCTGATGTTACTCTCGCAAACAGAGAAAAAGGCAGTACCGGACGAATGTATCTGGATCTTCTTCTGAAGGAAGCGGCTGTTTCTTCCTCTGAGATCAGGGGCTATCAGAAAGAACTGGTTTCTGATTTTTCTACTGCAAATGCCGTTCTGACCAGTCAGGCTGATGCGGCTCTGGGAGCAGAATCAGTCATATTCAAGTCAAAGGATCTGGATTTTATTCCTCTTCAGCAGCTTCCTATGTTTCTTGTAATGGAGACGGAGTCCATGAACCGCCCCGGGTTTTCTGCCCTTGCAGAAATTATCCGTTCCCCGGAATTTTGCACTGCCCTCCGTCTGCAAAACGGCTGCAACACTGCCCGAACCGGCGAAATATTATATCTGTAAAACGAAAACGCTCACCTTTCGGTGAGCGTTTTCGTTTTACACACTTATATTATTCTTCTGTATCATAGTAGCCATCGTCTTCTCCGTCTCCGGCATCTACATAATCATCGCCGCTGCCATCATCAGAGCCTCCGTCATCATAGTCTCCATCATCAGAGCCCCCATCGCCAGAACTTCCATCGTCGGAGCCTCCGTCATCATAGTTACCATCATCGGAGCTTCCATCGTCAGAGTTTCCGTCGTCAGAGCCTCCATCATCATAGTTCCCGTCATCGGAGCTTCCGTCATCATAATATCCATCATCAGAATTTCCGTCGTCGTAGCTTCCATCATCCGAATAGCTGTCATCATAACTTTCGTCTTCGCTGTCATAATCGTCTCCGTAACCGGTCTGCTGAGAATTTTCCTTTGTATCTTTTTCTTTTTTCTCTGAAAGACTCATATAGCGAAGATATGCGGTTGATGTTTCCTCATCCAGTGTCAGTGATGCTTTTTCCATATCGCTGAGCTCAATACTGTAGATTTCATAGGTATTTCCATCTGCAGTTACAAGTTTCATGTCATACAACGCACCGGAAGGAGTGCCAGTCTCTTCGGAATCCTCCTCTTCTGCAGAAGCCTGTACAGATTCCGGTGTATAAAACATCTGAACCTGATCGGATGCCTTTACCGAAAATTCTCTTGGAATCAGATTGTCGCCCCAGTCTTCGCTTCCGGAAACCATGAGATACAGTTCTCTTACATCTGTTTTCAGATTGTTTGTAAGATAAACAAACTTTGACTGGGAGGTTTTTTCACCGATTTTTCTCGGTGCCGGTGTGGATGTAGGCGCCGGAGTTGCCGTCACCGGAGGTATGGTAGGAGTAGCTGTGGGAGCCACAGTAGGCACAACCTCCTCCGCTTTTTTATCTGATCCGCATCCTGCAAGCGTCAACGCCATTGCCGTACTGACTGCAAATACTATTTTTCTGGATTTTCTCACTTGAATCTACCATCCTTTCCGGATTCATAAATCTGAATCCAAACAAATATGTCTATTCGTCCTTTGCCCACTGGAAGGTGCAGCGTACTGCTTTCTGCCATCCTTTCAGAAGGGCTTCTCTCTTCTCCGGTTCAACCGAAGGAGAAAATTCTCTTTCCTGCTTCCAGTTCTGGCGGATTTCCTCTGCATCCTTCCAGAATCCTGCTGCAAGGCCTGCCAGATAAGCTGCTCCAAGCGCTGTTGTCTCAATGCAGCTTGGACGCACTACCTGCGCATCCAGAAGATCTGACTGAAACTGCATCAGAAAATTATTTGCGCTTGCACCTCCGTCTACACGCAGAGAGCTCAGCTTCATTCCGGAGTCCTTTTCCATTGCATGAATCACATCTGTCACCTGATAAGCCAGAGACTCCACAGTTGCTCTGATCAGATGAGCTTTTCCCGCTCCCCGGGTAAGTCCCAGAACCGCCCCCCGGGCATACTGATCCCAGTAAGGCGCTCCCAGTCCTGTAAAAGCGGGAACCACATAAACCCCATTGGTATCAGGTACAGAAAGACAATATAATTCTGATTCCGGGGCGCTGTTCAAAATCTGCATTTCGTCTCTCAGCCACTGGATCGCAGCTCCGGCTACAAACACACTTCCTTCCAGAGCATATCCCGGTGTTCCGTCCGGATTCACTGCAATCGTTGTAAGAAGTCCATGCTCGGAACGAACTGCCTGCTTTCCTGTATGCATCAGAAGAAAGCAGCCTGTTCCATATGTGTTTTTCACATCTCCGGCACGGAAGCAGCACTGTCCGAAAAGCGCTGACTGCTGATCGCCCGCCGCACCTGAGATGGGAATCGAACCGCCGATCAGATTTTCATTTGTATAGCCATAAATGCAGCTGCTTGGTTTAACCTCCGGAAGCATGGATTTTGGAATATTAAAATATTCCAGAATCTCTTCGTCCCACTGTCTTTTATAAATATCAAATAACATTGTACGGGAAGCATTGGTGTAATCTGTAACGTGTACCTGACCTTTGGTAAGTTTCCAGATCAGCCAGGTGTCTACCGTACCAAAAAGAAGGTCGCCTCTTTCTGCCGCCTCTCTGGCTCCATCCACATAATCCAGGATCCATTTAATTTTTGTGGCGGAAAAATAAGCGTCTGGAATCAGTCCTGTTTTTTCTCTGATCTTATCAGCAAAACCATCCTGTTTCAGTTCCTCGATCATGTCTGACGTACGGCGGCACTGCCATACAATAGCCGGATAAACAGGATTTCCTGTTTTTTTGTCCCAGACAATTGTTGTCTCACGCTGATTTGTAATTCCAATGGCTGCAATATCCCCCGCATCAGCCCCGATCTTTCCCATGGCCTCAATTGCCACAGCCATCTGAGAGGACCAGATCTCATGAGGATCATGCTCTACCCAGCCCGGCTTTGGATAATACTGAGCGAATTCTTTCTGCGCCGAGCTGCAGATATTTCCCGCCTTATCAAAAAGGATGCAGCGGGAGCTTGTGGTTCCCTGATCCATTGCCATAATATATTTTCCCATAATTATGTACCTCCGTTTCTGCAGCCTTATGCAGCTGCAGGCAAAAGCTCTGTTCATTCCCCTGTGTAACAGAATTCTGCCCTGTATATCCCTTATTTTTTATCCGATTACATTCTTGCCGATAAAATACCCAAGCACAAGAACGCCAAGTACGATTCTGTACCATCCAAACACTTTAAAGTCATGTTTTTTAATATATCCTACCAGAAACTTGATCGCCAGTACGGATACAATAAACGCAACCGCAACTCCTGTAACAAGAATCAGAACTTCCCCTGCCGTAAAGGCAAACCCGAATTTTACCAGTTTCAGAAGGCTGGCTCCAAACATAACAGGAATTGCCAGGAAAAAGGTAAACTCAGCCGCAACGGTTCTTGAAGTTCCTACCAGAATACCACCGATGATCGTAGAACCGGAGCGTGAAGTTCCGGGAATTACAGACAGAACCTGAAACAGACCGATCAGAAAAGCTGTTTTAAAGCTCATGGTTTCCAGAGATCTGCAAGTTGCTTTTCGTTTTTTATTATAGTTTTCAATAAAAATAAAAATCACACCATACACAATCAGGGCAATAGAAACAACCACATAATTGTTGAATTTTTCTTCAATGATGTCATTAAACGGCAATGCGATCACAATGGTGGGAATACATGCCACAAGGATCTTAAACCACAATATCCATTTATCCTTGTCGCAGAACCGTTCCACAAACGTCATGATCCCTCTTGCCAGAAACGGCTGCTTTGCTATAATTGCCCTTTGCTTCTTTGGAATCTCTCTGATATAAAACGGCCACAGCTTACTCCAGTACAGCACCACCACTGCCAGGATCGCCCCAAGCTGGATCACTACCAGAAAGAACTCTTTAAACTCTGGTGTCACATTAAGCTTGATAAATTCATCCACCAGAATCATATGTCCGGTACTGCTGATGGGAAGCCATTCCGTAATACCTTCTACAATCCCCAGAAACACGGCTTTTAAAAATTCAATAATATCCATTCTTTCTTCCTTTCATTTTCATTTTCTGCCGGGCATTTTCCTGATTTTAAAGGAAAATTGTCCACCCGGACACTGTAAGTATAACACAGTTTTTGTTCTCATTAAAGAACAAAGCGCAACTGTTCACAAGTAATATTCTGCGGAAATATTCTGCAGTGTAACAGGCTCAGATAATCCCGGACGAAACTTTCCTTTCCCAAAACCAAACGGACATATCCGTTTCAAACTCCCTGAATTCCTGGTAAATAAAAACCGGAGAAGTCTGTGCCTCCCCGGTTCATATTTGTTTTTATCTGTCTGCGATCGTTGCAATATCGATCAGAGTCAGATTATTAAGGTCTGTATTTTCAAGGCTGGTTACAAGAGCCTCTGCAGTATCAAGACTGGTCAGTACATTTACACCTGTCTCAATGGCATTTCTGCGGATCACAAATCCGTCCTTCTGATGCTCTACCCCCTGAGGCGGAGTATCAATTACAACGTCGATCTTGTGTCCCAGGATCAGGTCCATAAGGTTTGGCGCAGGCTGCTCCAGCTTGTTGGTACGGATTGCCTTGATGCCGTTTTCTTTCAGAACCTTTGCAGTTCCTCTTGTAGCATAAATACGGTAGCCAAGAGCTTCAAAACGTTTTGCGATCGGAACAACTTCCTCATGATCTTCCTCTTTTACAGTGATGATCATGTTGCGGTGCTTCGGAAGCTTGATTCCTGCTCCGATAAACGCTTTATAAAGAGCCTCGTTAAAAGTCTCTGCAATACCAAGGCACTCTCCGGTGGATTTCATCTCAGGTCCAAGGCTGATATCTGCGCCGCGGATCTTTTCAAAGGAGAATACCGGCATCTTAATGGCAAAGTGTTTTGCCTCAGGCTGAAGTCCCGGCTCATAGCCCAGATCCTTCAGCTTATAGCCCAGGATTACTTTTGTTGCCAACGGCACGATCGGAATTCCTGTTACCTTGCTGATATACGGAACAGTACGGCTGGAACGTGGATTTACCTCGATTACATACACTTCTTCGCCGCATACAATAAACTGGATATTGATCATACCTACAACGTGAAGCGCTTTTGCAAGACGACGTGTGTACTCTGCAATGGTTTCCTTTGCAGTTTCACTGATAGTCTGTGCCGGATATACGGAAATACTGTCACCAGAGTGGATTCCCGCACGCTCAATATGCTCCATGATACCAGGAATCAGAATGTCCTCGCCGTCACATACAGCGTCTACCTCAATCTCTTTGCCCATCAGGTATTTATCTACCAGGATCGGATGATCCTGCGCGATCTGGTTAATGATTCCAATGTATTCTTCTACATCCTCATCGCTGACTGCAATACGCATTCCCTGTCCGCCAAGAACATAGGAAGGACGTACCAGAACCGGATATCCCAGTCTGTTAGCAACTTCTTTTGCTTCCTCAGCAGTAAATACAGTATCTCCCTTCGGTCTCGGGATCTGGCACTGCTCCAGGATACCGTCAAACAGCTCACGGTCCTCTGCTGCATCTACGTCTTCTGCAGATGTTCCGAGAATCTTCACGCCCATTTTCATCAGCGCTTCTGTCAGCTTGATGGCAGTCTGTCCGCCGAACTGAACGACCGCTCCGTCCGGTTTTTCGATTTTTACGATATTTTCTACATCCTCAGGTGTCAGAGGCTCGAAATACAGCTTGTCTGCAATGTCAAAGTCTGTGCTGACAGTCTCAGGATTGTTGTTGATAATAATTGTCTCGTAGCCTTCTTTTTCAAAAGCCCAGGTACAGTGTACAGAGCAGAAGTCAAACTCAATACCCTGGCCGATACGGATCGGACCTGAACCGAGAACAAGAACTTTTTTCTTATCCGGTGTGGAAACTGCTTCATTTTCTGTATCCGGTCCGCCGTAAACAGAATAATAGTATGGTGTTGCTGCCGCAAACTCTGCCGCGCAGGTATCTACCATTTTATAGGCAGCGCGGATGTTGTAGCCCTCACGGAGAGCTTTGATCTCAGCCTCTGTTCTGCCGCAGAGATTTCCGATCACATAATCCGGGAATTCCATGCGTTTTGCTTCCAGCAGAAGTTCTCCTGTCAGCGGCTGGGTCTTCAGCGCCTGCTCCATCTCAACAAGGATTGCAATCTTGTCAATGAACCAGCGGTCGATCTTTGTGATGCGGTGGATGTACTCTTTGGAAATATCTCTTCGGATGGCTTCCGCAATTTTCCAGATACGGCGGTCATCTACAACAGCCAGCTCCTCAATCAGCTGATCCTCAGTAAGTCCGGTAAAGTCATAGGACATAAGGCTGTCCACATGCTGCTCCAGAGAACGGATAGCTTTCATCAGAGCTCCCTCAAAGTTATGACAGATACTCATAACCTCTCCGGTTGCTTTCATCTGAGTTGTCAGAGTTCTTTTTGCAGTAATAAATTTGTCAAATGGCAGACGCGGGATCTTTACAACACAGTAGTCCAGCATCGGCTCAAAGCTTGCATAGGTTTTTCCTGTAATGGCGTTTGGAATCTCATCCAGTGTATAGCCAAGAGCGATCTTTGCAGCAACCTTGGCGATGGGATAACCGGTAGCCTTACTTGCAAGAGCAGAAGAACGGCTTACACGGGGATTTACCTCGATAACGCAGTATTCAAAGCTCTCCGGATGAAGAGCGTACTGAACGTTACATCCGCCTGTGATTCCCAGCTCTGTGATAATATTCAGGGCAGAAGTACGAAGCATCTGATATTCTTTGTCTCCAAGAGTCTGAGAAGGAGCAACTACAATAGAGTCACCTGTATGAACGCCTACCGGGTCAATGTTCTCCATGTTGCAGACTGTGATGCAGTTTCCTGCGCTGTCGCGCATTACTTCATACTCGATCTCTTTCCAGCCTGCAATGCAGCGCTCTACAAGAACCTCGCCTACTCGGGAAAGACGAAGACCGTTTTCAAGGATCTCTCTCAGCTCATATTCATTGTTGGCAATACCGCCGCCGCTTCCGCCAAGAGTATAAGCAGGACGGAGAACAACCGGGTATCCGATGGTCTTTGTAAAAGCAATGCCATCCTCAACTGTTGTAACTACCTTGGAAGCTGCAACCGGCTCGCCGATTTTTTCCATGGTATCCTTAAATTCCTGACGGTCCTCTGCCTTTTTGATCGTTTCTGCAGTAGTACCGATCAGGCGCACATTGTGTTCCTTGAAAAAGCCTTTTTCTTCCAGCTCCATTGCAAGGTTCAGACCAGCCTGACCTCCCAGTGTAGGAAGCACACTGTCCGGTTTTTCTTTCAGGATCAGCTGCTCTACCACCTCTACAGTCAGAGGCTCAATGTATACACGGTCAGCAATATCTTTATCTGTCATGATGGTTGCCGGGTTTGAGTTAAGAAGTACAACCTCCATGCCCTCTTCCTTCAGAGAACGGCAGGCCTGAGTACCTGCATAATCAAACTCTGCTGCCTGGCCGATGATAATCGGACCGGAACCAATCACAAGAACTTTATGAATATCTTTATTTCTCGGCATTATCTGTTTCCTCCCATCATTTCCATAAATCGGTCAAACAGGTAGCTGGAATCCTGCGGTCCCGGGCATGCTTCCGGATGGAACTGCACGGTAAAGATATTTTTGCCCACATAGGCCATACCTTCATTGGTACCGTCATTTACATTTACAAATGCCGGCTTTGCAATATTTTTTGCCTCAAGCTGCTCTGCATCCACCACATATCCGTGATTCTGGGAAGAAATATAAACTCTTCCTGTTGCAAGATCCTTAACCGGATGATTTCCGCCTCTGTGTCCGTATTTCATCTTATGAGTATCTCCGCCTGTGGCAAGAGCCATAAGCTGATGACCCAGACAGATTGCAAAGATCGGAACATCAGATTCATATAATTTACGGATTTCTTCTATAATAGAAGTACATTCCTTCGGATCCCCAGGTCCGTTGCTGAGCATGATTCCGTCCGGATTATCTTTTAAGATCTCCTCTGCCGGTGTCAGAGCCGGATAAACAGTCACCTGACATCCCCTCTCATTGAGAGAACGGGCGATATTGCGCTTTGCGCCAAAATCCATCAGAGCAACCTTCGGTCCTTTGCCTTCCAGGACCTCTTTCTCATGACAGGTAACCTTTTCCACTACTTTTCCAGTTGTATATGCTTTTAAACGGGGAATAATTGCATCTAAATCATAGTTTTCATCAACTGTGATCATACCATTCATGGTACCCTTTTCACGAAGAATTTTTGTCAGGGCTCTTGTGTCAATGCCCGCAATTCCCGGAATGTCATGTTTTTCCAGAAAATGCTGAATGGTATCAACGCTTCTGAAGTTGCTGGGGATACGGGATAATTCACGAACAATAAATGCATCTATCCACGGTTTCCTGGACTCCTGATCCTCATAACAAATTCCATAATTACCAATCAGCGGATAGGTCATACAAACAGCCTGTCCAGCATAAGACGGATCAGTCATCACTTCCAGATATCCGGTCATAGATGTGTTAAAAACGATCTCACTGATTACTTCTCTGGCTGCGCCAATACTGGTTCCTGTAAACACATGGCCGTCTTCTAATATCAGAAATGCTTTCATACAATCTCCCTTTCTCTTGTTTTATCCTAAATCTTCAAAATTATATCACAGGAGTCCTCCTTTTTCAACATAAAGCGCCACTAAAAAAAATTGTATTTTACTCAAAATAATTCTGATTCAAACAGATTTCTATAATTGAAAAACTTCCTGGAAAAGCAGAACCAAAATAATAACAGCCATGCAGAGCCGATTCACTGATATAATTCGCACATCCGAAACAAACGTGACCATTCGTGATCAGAAAATTATTTCTTTCACAACAAGAAAAAATCGGGAAACCCGGCTGAATCAGGGCTTCCCGATATAAAAAAATAATGCAGGAGATGGGACTTGAACCCACACGATCTTGCGACCACAGGCACCTGAAGCCTGCGCGTCTGCCAATTCCGCCACTCCTGCATTTCTTATTTATCAGCCGCTCTCTCGCGACTGCTTGATTATAATACCTCATGTCCCAGTAAAAGTCAATAGGTTTTTTCAATTTTTTTTAAAAATTCGCGAATTTTTTTCAAATCCCTGTAAAAGCCTGTTTTTCTGCCTGTTTTACAGGGATTTTATTCCCGGATGCTGCCCTGGATCTGATATAAATCCACATTTCCCAGGGTTTTCACAAATACCGCTTCCGCATTTTGGTCATAGTTCTGCCGGATATAATCCAGAGTCAGCTGAATATTATCGTCAATCAGATAAACCTTTTTATTTCCAATCATATCTTTATATGGATTTGTGATCCCGTGTTCCTGCATTTCCTTTACAATCCCCGGAGTTCTGCATTCCCATCCGCTGAACCAATACAGATTATCCAGAAGATTTTCCGGCATGGGATCAAAAGGTCCGTAACATACGATCTCTGATACGGTACCGCTTTTTGCAAGATATACATGCTCTTTGTCCGTTCCAATCGTTTCCAGCACTGCCCGCTGACTTACCCGCGCTTTTGGAATCTCTCTGGTGGTAATTCTCCAGTCATCATACCAGAAGCTCTGGCTGATCAGAAGAGCTGTCATACATAAGACAAGCCCCCACCTTCCGGAAAACTTCTCCGGCGAAATAACAAGAACAGATAAAGCAGCTTCTTTCCCATTTGAAAGTTCTTTTATTTTTTCACACTCTTTTACAGTATCTCCCAGTATCCACGCCATTGTCAGGCACACGCTGAACCAAAGGCCAACATCTACTCTGTTTACCAGATATCTTCCCTGAAAATAAAGATAAAAATTAAGTCCTCCCAACATAAGGAGCTCTCCGGCAATACCAATCCACGCAGCATATCCCTTTTTTCCAAAAAACAGCCACAGCACAAACAACAGTAAAACAATCCAGAAGGCTTTCTGTTGGAGCATATCGCCCGGAAAACGCTTTACAAAAGAATGGAGCACCTTTCCGGAGAGTCTTTTTTCCGGCTTCTGCTCTGCAAGCTTTTCCATGACCTCTGTGGTAAATTTGTCCGGATCATTAAAATTCCAGGTTCTGTAAAGCTCATATGCTTCTCTGGAAATTCCCAGGTCCTGGTATAAAGCTTTATTGGACTCATAATCCGGAAATCCATAATCCAGAAGCTCCGATCTCAGATTATTAAACTTCTGATACTCCTGCCACTGAGGATCCCGATACATCAGGCTGTCTGTACCGTCCGCCGCAAACACAGACAGAAGCAGCAGCCCAAAGATTCCGGCACACAGACCAAACCGCTTCCATTCTTTTTTCGGAAAGCGCTTTTTAAGTGTAAGCACAAAGTAAATGCCGATGCCTGCCATCAGCGCACTGCTGGCAAAAAACTGATCCTCTCTGTACATAAAGCCGGTCAGTCCCAGAAGAATACCTGCCGCTGCTTCCCAGACACATATTTTTTCGGAAGTCACCACATGAAAAAGAAGCAGTACAGCCGATGCCGCCGCTATTCCTGCTGTTTTGGTAAACTGGATATGAATATAGCATTCGTATCCGAATACCCACAAAAGAATAAACGATAAATATAAGCCCCAGTAGCCTTTCAGGCGGTTCATAAACACATAGGTCACTGCGCTGAAGGCTGCCACAAGCACAGCATACTGCACAATCGTATACCAGGGCAGTCTGCCTGTAATCTGATAAAGAATACGGTATACAAGTCCGAGAATGTAATTCTGAAATACAAGACGGGGAGTTTTCACTCCCCGCAGTCCACTTCCAAACTCGGCAAAAACAATATCATCATTTGTCTCAAAAGACGGGCGCATAATAAGCGTTATCGCCAGCATTGCCATAAGGTTTACCCCCAGGGCAAACCACGGGCTTTTTCGTTTTCTGTCTATTGCTGCCAGAAATCTGGTTTTCATTAATTTTCCCCTCAAAATGTTCTGATCTTACACATTCGCTGTATTACCGGAATTTTCTGTTTCCGGTAAAGCTTACTGCTCTGACTGGTCCTCCGGAATTTCAGGTATTTTCTCTGTTTCCGCTTTTTCTTCCACTGCTTCCTCTGTTTTTACAGATTCTGACTGTTCTTTCTGATCTTCAGAGGTCAGTTCTTCTGGCATTTCCGACTGTTGGCCTGATACTTCAGTTTCCGGCTGCTTTTCTGCTTCTTCCTGCATCAGGATTTTCTGATCTGCTTCTTCAGTTTCTGTGGACATCTCTGACTCTGACTGTTCCGCAGCTTCTTCTGAAACCGGATCTTTCTGCGGTTCTTCCGCTGTATTCTCTTTTTCCGGTTCTGATGTATCTGCAGTAACCTTCCACGCCGGAGCTTCTTCTGATTTTACAGTTTCATCCATTGTTCCGTCAATGACGCTGCCTGCCGCCTCTTCCTTTTCCTTTGTTGTACAGGCTGCTCCGCAGTGATGGCAGAATGCTGCGTCCTGATCTACGACTGTTCCGCAGGACGGACACACCTTCTTTGATCTGACTCCTGCCATCTCTTCTTTATACTGCTCGATCCTTGTCATCCTCTGGTCAATCTGCTCGCAGAGACACCTCTGCAGATCATCCAGCGGCACGCCTTCCCGGTATCTTCTGTAAAGAACTTTTCCCAGTTCTTCCATAATCTTCTGAATCTGTCTTTCCTCGCCAGATATTTTATTTTTCAGCTTCTGAGTTCCGTACAGAACCTCTGCGCGTCCGCCGATTTCTCTTGCTGTTTTTGTGATTGCTTCTCCAAGTTCTTCAAAAAAATCCTTTGCCATAACCGTTTCTCCTTTCCGGTCACCATTTACTGAGCTGTTTCCAGAAGCGGAATTTCCTGCCCTCTCAGAAGGATCTTCGGTCCGCCGTTTCCTTCAATATATTCTCTGGTGATCACAACCTGTCCTATATTGTCATCCTTAGGAATTTCATACATGATATCAAGCATGTATTCTTCCAGAATTGCTCTCAGAGCTCTTGCTCCTGTCTTTTTCTCCATGGCTTTCGCCGCAATGGCATGAAGAGCTCCCTCGTCAAATTCCAGTTTCACCTCATCCAGGGCAAGAAGCTTCTGATACTGTTTCAAAATGGCATTTTTCGGCTCCATAAGTATCTTCACAAGCATATCCTCAGACAGTCCGTCAAGGGTAAAGATGATCGGCAGACGGCCGATAAACTCAGGGATCATGCCAAAGCTTTTAATATCATCCACTGTAACTTTTTCCAGGAGATGAGGATCATTGTCATACTTGTCCTTCAGATCAGCATAAAATCCGATGGACGCCTGTTTGTTCAGACGCTCCTTAATAATGTTTTCCAGATCCGGGAAAGCTCCTCCGCAGATAAACAAAATGTTTCTTGTATTCACAGTTGTCAGCGGAACCATTGCATTCTTGCTGTTTGCCCCTACCGGCACTTCCACTTCACTGCCTTCCAGAAGCTTCAGCATTCCCTGCTGAACCGCCTCGCCGCTTACATCTCTCTGATTGGTGTTTTTCTTTTTGGCGATCTTGTCGATTTCATCAATAAAAATAATGCCATGCTCTGCTTTTTCCACATCGTTATCTGCAGCTGCAAGAAGCTTGGATACCACACTTTCAATATCATCGCCAATGTAGCCTGCCTCTGTAAGGGAGGTAGCGTCTGCAATAGCAAGCGGTACATCCAGAAGTCTTGCAAGTGTTTTTACAAGATAAGTCTTACCGCTTCCTGTCGGTCCGATCATCAGCATGTTGGATTTTTCAATTTCAATTTCATCCATGGTGTCTGTTGCCACACGCTTATAATGATTATAAACTGCAACTGACATTACCTTTTTTGCATAATCCTGCCCGATCACATATTCGTCCAGCGCAGCCTTGATCTTATGAGGAGCCGGAATCTTTTTCAGATCCAGAACCGGCTTATGCTTCTCATCTTTTTTCTTCTTGGGCGCGCTCTGCTGCTGTGACATCTGATTCTGGAAGCTGCCCAGATCAACCATGCTTACACCCGGCATGTTAAAAATGTCATTATAATTAAACTTTCCGCTGCTCATCTGCTGATTCATGGTGTCAAAACTTCTCTGCATACAGTCTGAGCAAATATGTATATTATTGGGAAGGTCGATCAGTCTGCCCGCCTGCCGTTCAGATCTCCGGCAAAGAGAACAGAACTTTTCCGGACCGCGTCTGTTCTCGTCTTTATTCTCCTGATCCTCTTCCTGAATTACCTCGTCTTCGTATTTATCTGTCATATAAACTCCTTTCCGTTCTGTCATAATACAAAACGCACAGGTGGTCAGCCCTGCTTCTTCAGGATCCTGCCGCCTATGCGTCCATTATATCATAACCTCTGTGGCTGTAAACTAAAGTTTTTATAAAAATTCAATCAATACCAGGGAATTTGAGATCCGAAAATACTCTTATTTATTCAGATACTGATAAACTGTTCTGGATATAGACTGAATTCTTGGAACGGCATAGCTCTCACTGCCAGTAGATGAAAAAACACAAATTACATAATCCGTCTTTTTTCCATATACAATCGCCATATCATGCTGAACTGTAGAAGTTTCTCCAGTCTTATTGGCAACCTTAATACCGGAAGGGATCCCGGCAGGTATTTTCCATCTGCGAGTCTGTCTTAAAAGAAGATTTTTCATTTCTCTGGAATATTTTGCTGATACACATTTTCCTCTGTAAATGCGTTCCAGAAGAATACCGCAGTCCTTTGCCGAAGCACTGTTGCTTCCTCCATCACTGGTAAATGATGAAGCCGATGGATGAAGGGTACTGTGACAGCCGGTTTTTGTGTAACCGTTTTTCTTCAGATATTTATTGACCGTACCTGCTCCGGCTACAAAACTTCGGGATTTGCTGTTATATCTTACAAGCTGATTATAAGCCTCGTTATCACTGACTGTGATCATACTGTTCAGAAGACTCTTAACTGTAGAATTATACTTCAGTTTTCCCTGACTGATCTGATCAAAAGTAGAAGCCATAACAAAGGCTTTAATTGTACTGGCCGGATACATAGCCTTATCATTGATATTAATCACCGCTCCATTTTCCAGGTTTTTTACATACACAGACCAGGAGCCGCTGTAGCCGTTCAGCATACCCTTCAGTTTCTTTTTCAGACCATTGACAGTCATATCTGCTTTTGTACACTTGTGCCCTTCCCAGTCAACCCACACATTTGGAGAAATTTCTTTGTTTTTTGCTATGGTACCATCCGACTGAAGATAATAACCTGACTTCCAACAGTTTTCATATCTCTTTCCGAACGAGGAAAGATAATACTTCTTACCATTTATAGTCCTCCAGCCTGCTTTTGTCAAAAGTCTCCCATTCTTATCTCCAAAATAAAATGTCCCGCGAAATGTTCTGCCGCCAAGTCTCTGATCCAGCTTACGGAATTTTCTGCTTTTAGAAAGAATTCCGTTTTTCTCAAACATATAATAACCAGTCTTCAGACGCTCTCCTTTAGGAACAGAAATATACCGGAAGCCTGTAACAGAGTTTCCATTTTTATCTTTTAAATACCAGTTATATCCCGTGTCTACCAGATAGCTGCCGCTGCCTCCTGAAACTTTGATATTTTTACATTTACGGCCTTTACTGTCAACCCAGACATGTTTAGATATCCGTTTACTTTTTGCAATAGTTCCGTCCGACTGAAGATAATATCCGGATTTCCAACAATTTTCATATCTCTTTCCAAATGATGAAAGACAATACTTCTCCCCGTTTATAGTCCTCCAGCCTGCTTTTGTCAAAAGTCTCCCATTTTCATCTCCAAAATAAAATGTCCCGCGGAATGTTCTGCTTCCAAGCTTCTGATTCAATTTATAAAACTGTTTGTTCTTCGAAAGACGTCCGCTTTTATCAAACATATAATAGCCTGTTTTCAGACGATTTCCTCCCGGAACAACAATGTACTGGAATCCGGAAACCCTTCCTCCGTTTTTGTCCTTCAACCACCAGTTGTATCCTGTATCCACAAGATAACGACCGCTTGTGCCTCCCAATGGGATAATCTTATTCTTTTTTTGCACTGCCGCTGAAGCTTCTGCAATTAATGGCTGTACAGCCACTCCCCGGGTGCAGAAACTAAATACAAGTAGCACAAGAAGCAGACTTTTAAAAAACCTGCTTCCCCATTTTTTTCGGTCATGATTTTTCTTTCGCATTTTCCTCCCTCTGGCTAATCCCTTACGGTCCTGGCTGCTGTCTGCGTTTCATACTGCACACTCCACTTCCTGTATGGATTTCACCCAATCAACAGCAATCTCATCTGAAAAACACCATATTTTCTCATTTCTCTGTTTCTTCAGAAATCTGCTGTGTATGCGTTTATTATATCATAACCTCTATATGTGTAAACTAATGTTTTTTGTTTAACAGACTCAATACCCGGAAGAGGGTCTTGCATCCAGGGTCACTTCCATGGTCTGTTCCACGTATTCCCCGTTGACTGCTCTTGCAATGATCATTTCCACAGTCTCTCCTGCCGCATAATAGGAAAGCTTCTCTGCCAGATCGTCACTTCCCGTTACCGGCTGACCATCCAGCTCCACGATCACATCGCCTCTCTGAAGCCCGGCTCTTTCTGCCGCATCTCCCTTGTTTACTTCACGGACAAAAGCTCCAGCCGGAACACCGAACATCTGAACTGCTTCTGTTGTAAGGTCTCCCCCGCTGATTCCCAGATAACCGGATTCAGAAATATCCAGCTTATCTCTGGTCTGCCGGTTCATAAGTTTTTCCAGAATGGGGCGGGCTGTTGATATGGGGATTGCGTATCCCATTCCCTCTACTGCATCCGCTGCATATTTGGCAGAGTTGATTCCGATCAGCTCCCCTTTCATATTCAGAAGAGCGCCTCCGCTGTTACCGGGATTAATGGCAGCGTCTGTCTGTATCAGCCCTGTAGTCGTAGTCCCGTCTTCACTGGAAATACTTCTATCCAGAGCGCTGACCCAGCCCGAGGTAACTGACTGACCGTATCCCAGAGCATTTCCGATAGCAACTACCTGTTCTCCTACCTGAAGCCCGTCAGAATCACCGATCTGAGCAACCTTGATCTCCGAACGGGTATCCTCAGGAATATCTGATTTCTGTACCGCAACGACTGCAAGATCATTTCCCTTATCGGTTCCCTTGATCTTTGCGCTGACCGCGTCCTCCACATTGATGTCCCCGCTTGCCAGATCTCTGGTTTCAGCCTCTGCATTCGCTACATCATCGCCAATAAAACAGACACTCAGTGTAGTGGCTCCCTCTACCACATGATTATTGGTTGCGATCAGAAGCTCATCCTCATTTTCACCTACAATAATTCCGGATCCGCTGCTTTCACTGGAAAACTGCTCCACAGTTCCATAAGTACTGAACCCGTAAATACCAAAAAAGCTTGGAATTTCCTGAACACTTACGGAAGTAATGGCAACAACCTCCGGCATTGCTGATTCTGCCACCTCTGCCACACTTCCTGCCGTTGTGGAAGCTTCTCCTGACGGAGCAGCTGTCTGTCCGGTCTGTTCTGCGCTGCCGTCAGAAAGCTGAACAGCTTCTGTCTCTTTTCTGAAATATTTTTCTGCAACTGTATTGGAACACTGAAACACCGCGCTGGCTGTTATTCCAAACACCACTGCCAGAGCTATGGTTCCTGCGATCTTCTTTCCCGGATTATTTTTCTTTTTTGGTTTTACAGGGGATTTCTGCTCCATTCTTCCGCTGTTCCGGTGCATCTGATAATGTTCGTACCGGGGCGGCTCACTGCTTTGTATCTCATGCATTCCAGAATCACTGACATCCTGATCCTTTTCATAATCCATGGGCTTTCTTCCCTCCCTTCACCACTTTCTTATTGTTATGACACAAGTGTATCAGGGAATTGTGTTCAAAATGTGATAATACCTTTAAAAAACAGTGTTCCCGAAAATCATTTTATTATTTTGATTCATTCCAGTATGTCTGATTCATGGTGCACCGAAGGATCATTTTTTTCGATAACTTCTTATAGCGCTTTCCCATAAAATATCCTGCATATTTACACCCGCTCTGTATGATAAATCCGGGAATCAGATACCTTTTCCCATGTTTTATAAGGTAGGAAAAGGTCTTTTTTACCAGGCGGAGTCCTTCTCCCTCAGATGGAACTCCATCAAAAATTTCCGGATATTGAGCCTGGGAAACTCCCAGATCAAAGTTCCGGTGAAACTGCTGGCTGCAGGAATAATTATGAGAGTGGACAACCTTTGCATCTGCTGCATATGCAATTCCATATCCGGCATGGATAAGGCCTGCCGCATAGATCATGTCCTCATTAAAAATAGTTTTTTCCACAAACCCTCCCAGTTTTTTGTAAATATCTTTTTTGTAGGCAGCACATACATTGGAACAGAAAAAAGTTTTGATTCCCAGAACGGGAAGATCATCTTTTGTCTTTACCCCTGACTGATCCGGATAGTTAAAGGATCTTGTATATGCTTCCACAAAACTGCAGGAAGAATTCGGAAGCTGCCTTGCATATGCAGCTCCGATATTCTCCTGGCTGTTCAGGGCCTTCACCAGATGGCTGACAGTATTTTTATCAGCAGGCATCGCATCCTGAGTCAAAAAAACCATAACATCTCCATCAGAAAGCTCTGCCGCCTGTCTTCTGGTTCCTCCATGATCAAAATTTTCTTTTTTCAAATGATGAACTTCAAGACAGGGATGCTCTTTTTCCCATGTGGTATCCCAGAACAGTTCCTCTGTATTCATAACAATAATCCTGCTGACAGGACAGGACTGCTGTTCCAGACAGTCAAGAAGAGCTGCAAATTCTTTGCCCGGATGATATGTCGGAATAATCACATCAATTTTTTCAGTTTTCATGTTTTTCTCACTTTCTGACTTTTCATTGTCCCAAACTGGCAAAAAGGGAATTTCTTTTTAAAGAAATTCCCTTTCCTTATCATTCTGATTGTGCGGTTTTCCGGATTATCCTTCTATATAGTCATCTCCGCCGCTGACGTCTCCGCCGCCCATGTCACCGCCTCCGGTATCTCCACCGCCGACATCTCCGCCTCCGGTATCTCCACCGCCAACGTCTCCGCCTCCGATGTCTCCACCGCCAACGTCTCCGCCTCCGGTATCTCCACCGCCAACGTCTCCGCCTCCGGTATCTCCGCTGCCGGTGTCTCCGTCTCCGGTATCTCCGCTGCCGGTGTCTCCGCTGCCAGTGTCTCCGCTGCCGATATCTCCGCTGCCGGTATCTCCACTACCAGTATCTCCGGGTCCCGGATCTACCCAGTCTGTACTGTTGTCAATCCAACCGGAACCATCGTTTTCAAAGCTGATGCCTGTATTCTCATCCTCCGGTGTAACCTTCTGAACATCTTCCAGTTCTCCCAGTCCACTGACGATCTCAGCGATCTTGGTACTGATTTCCTGAACTGTACTGGATGGTGTATACGCCTCGTCTCCATAAAGGAATTTATGAAGGGCAATTACATTGGATACCAGATCCGCCTCTGACGTACCTTCTTTTGTAGGAACGATAACGCTTCCCTTAACATTGGAAAACTTAATGCTGGACGGGAAACCGGTTGTCTCATTCATACTGTAGCCGATCACTGTGGGCAGAAGCTGAAGGATCTCTGTTTTATCCATGGATGTGGATACCATAGGGAATACAGCATCCATGATCTTAAAGATAGTCGGAAGCCCTGCCTTTTTTGCCTTCTGAACGATCAGCTGGATAACCTTACGCTGTCTCTCTGTACGACCCATATCAAGACTCGCTGTGTATCGGATACGACAGTAGGAGGTTACCTGTACACCATTCAGATGAAAACGGTAATCAATTTTTTCAATGTCCTCAGGTCTTTCCGGACGTTCGATCGGTTCATACGGCTTACCGGTTTCTTTTGAAGTCTCTTCGCAATAGCTGTTCATGTGTACGATCTCTGCGTAGGACATATCGATGTCAAGACCGTCCAGTGCGTCAACAATCTCTGTGAGAGCTGAAAAATTCACAGTAGCATAATCTGTAATATTCAGATCCAGGTTTCTGTTCAGCATATTGACTGCAGCTTCCGGGCTTCTCGCATAGGCAGCGTTTGCCTTGGAATAAGTATCGTCATAAACATTGAGAAGTGTATCTCTGTATACAGAAGCAAGCTTTACATCCTTTGTATCATTATTTACACTTGCAATGATCATGGTATCACTGTTCATGCCGCCGGTAGCGCTTTTATCTCTGTGGTCAATACCAAACAGCGCATAGGTGGTATATCCTGTCAGTTTTGATTCTTCCGCATTGATAGAATCCTGTACTTCCTGGTTTACCTCTATGGGCTGCGCGTTTTCTGTCTTGGGCTTTTCAAGCTTGTCCAGTCTGGAGTTGAGCTGTCCGTAAACATACAGACCTCCGATAAACAGAAGGAGTACAATGATCTCAACTGCAAACAGTATCTTTTTTGTCTTTGACCTTGGTTTTGCCATCTTCTTTCCCCTTATCTTTTTAATATGCATTTTTATTAATGAAACCTTTAAATATTGTCAGGAACAAAATCTTAATATCAAAACCAATGCTCCAGTTTTCAATATAATAAAGGTCACAATCAATACGTTTCCTGATGGATGTATCTCCCCGGTATCCATTTACCTGAGCCCATCCTGTCAGGCCGGGACGAACCTGATGTTTTACCATATATCTTGGAATTTCTTCCCTGAATTTCTCTACAAAGAAAGGGCGCTCCGGTCTTGGTCCCACCAGGCTCATGTCCCCTTTCAGAATATTAAAGAGCTGAGGAAGCTCGTCAATACTTGTTCTGCGCATAAACTTGCCGATTCCCGTTACACGGGGATCATTTTTCACCGTCCATGCCTTTTTTTCTTCAGATTCCGGCTGTATTTCCATGGAGCGGAATTTATACATCCAGAATGTTTTATTGTGAAGTCCCACCCGCTCCTGCCTGTAGATCAGAGGACCGGGAGAAGTTGCTTTTATCAGAATACACATGAGAAGCATAACGGGAGAAGATACGATAATAGCGGCAATTGAGCCAAAAATATCCATTACCCGCTTCACCATGGAATTAAAGGTATTACTCAGCGGCACATACCGGATATTGATCACCGGAAGGCCCAGAATATCTTCTGTATATGGCTTTGTAGGAATAATCTTATTGTAGTCCGGAATAAATTTTGTATGCACGCCTGACTTCTCACACATGGCAACAATTTCTTCCAGACGGTAATACTCGCTTAATCCAAGAGTGATCGCAATCTCGTCAAGCCTGTTTGCAGGAAGGATCACTGTCAGATTTGCAATTCTGCCGATCACCTTGATTCCTTTATACACAGTGCCTGCAGGAACATTATCATCCAGAATTCCTCTGACAATATAGCCCCACTGAGGATTTGCCTCGATCCTGTCAATATATTCCTCTGCCGCACGGCTGTAACCCACCAGTATGATCTGCTTCTGGTTCAGACCTTTTTTTCGCATATCCCTGAGCACGGCAAATATGAGCATACGGACGCCCCACTCCAGCAGAATGTTGACCACGCAGAAAATATATACTGTCAGTCGGGAAAAATCGCTCTCTTTCAGCATATATAAAAGAAATACAAAAATCAGCATTCCCAACACATTTGCCTTGATAATATTGGCAAGCATAAGCCTGCGTCCCTGCATATGAAGAGGCTCATAAAGAGTAAATGCCTGATATAACAGCAGATAGCCCGGTATAATAAAAATCAGAGCCAGCATGTACTGCTCAAAACTCAGTCCCTGTTCTGCCGAATAGGCAAAGGGTCCCATAAAACGCAGAAACCATGCGCTTATATAGGAAACTGCCAGTACAATTACATCTATCAGCATCTGAAGGCGGCTGAAATTCTTCTGATTATCCTGAATCAATCTCTGACACCTCAATCCATTTCGTCTATATTATAATAGTTGTTCTTCAAAATCAATGTTTTCTTAGGGTTTATTTTATAAAATTTCAGTGAAATTCTGTAATAAACACTTTACGCCGCCAGTCTCCGGAACATATTGACCCACAGCTCCACCTGGATCTTTGCGTAATTAGGCAGGTTTTTCAGAGAAAACTTCACTTTTTTTCCCTGGCGGCTGATACTGAACCCGTTTTTGATCCCTGCCAGATATTCCTTTCCCATTCCCTTTACGGTAAAGAACAGAAGCTTTGTTCCAAAGCCTACGATCAGAAACGGCAGGTTCAGGATGATCTGAAGCAAAGGCATATTTTTATAGATCAGATATACATTGTTTCTGGACGAATATCTTGTCTTAAAGTGATTGTACCTGGAGCCGCTTGTGCCGCTTCCCACATGGTAAACCAGCGCTTCAGGGGCATACCAGTTTTCATAGCCGTAAATCCTGGCTCTGTAACCAATATCTGTATCCTCCAGATACGCAAAATGTTCCTCGTCAAAATACCCGATCTTTTCCAGTATTTTTTTTCGGTAAATGGCCGCTCCGCCGCAGGCGGCAAAAATCTGTTCTTCCTTTTCGTAGGTATGAATATCTTTTCCTTTTCCTCTGGCAAAGGACCATCCGAGAGCGCAGTAATAATTTCCTGCATCATCCAGCCTGTCCCTGTCATGATACTGAACCATTCTGGCTGCGCAGGAAAATGCGTTTTTGTGTCTTCGTATGGCGCTGAGCATCTGTTCCACAAAATCCTCAGCCACTTCTGTATCATTGTTAAGAAGCAGGACATAAGGAGCCTTTGCAGCACGGATTCCCTCGTTCACAGCTCTGCAGAAGCCATAATTCTCAGGAAGCTCTATAATATGGACCCATGAATAATTTCCGGCCACAAAAGAACAGCTTCCGTCTGTGGAGCCATTGTCTACAAAAATAACCTCAAAATTTCTTGCGGTCTGCCCTTCCAGACTTCCAAGCACGCTGTCCAGAAACGCGATCCCGTTATAATTCGGTATGATTACCGATACTTCCATAAGCCCTCCTTATTGCTTCTTCGTCATTCCCGGAAGAGGGCGAAGAGAATAATTCCATTTTGTAAGAGAAAGGTTCTTATTATAATAAGGGTCTCCCTTTTTCAGAATATCAATCCACTGGCACCGCATATATTCAATTTCCTCCTGGAAACGGCGCACCTTCTCTTTATTGTCCTCTGCTCCCCGCGTTTTTGATTCCATATGATAAAGCTGCACATATGGATCATAGACGATCAGCTTATGATTCTTGCGAACCTTCAGACACAGATCCACATCATTAAACGCCACAGACAGCTTTTCGGTAAATCCGCCGGCCTCCTCAAAGGCTGTCCTCTTCATCATCATGCAGGCAGCTGTCACTGCGCTCATATCCTGAAGAATCGACGCCTTATGAAGATACCCGGTTCTGTTTGCCGGCATATCCACAAACATATGGCCTGCAATACCGCCAAGTCCGATCACACAGCCCGCATGCTGAATCGTATCATCCGGATAGATCAGCTTGACGCCTGCCGCTCCCACCTCAGAGCGCTGACAGACACCCAGAAGTTCTTTGATCCATCCGGGTGTGATCACAGTCACATCATTATTCAGAAACAGCAGATATTCTCCGTTTGCATGGCGGACTCCATAGTTATTGATGGCAGAATAATTAAATTCTTTTTTCCATCTGAGAAGACGGATACGGGGATCCTGTGACAGTTCTTTATAATACTGAAAAATCTCATCTGTGGTACTGTTGTTTTCCACAATAATGATCTCATAATTCGGATACTCTGTTTTTTCTCTGATGGAATCAATACAGGCCTTCAGTGTTTCTTTTTCATCCTTGTTGGGAATAATAATGGAAACAAGGGGCTGCCCCTGCACCGGATATTTCACCCGGAAAAATCCCAGATCCGGCGTATGACTTACGGTTCCTTCTGTTCCTGTCCGCTTCAGATGCGCTTCTATAGCCCGCTTTCCGGCGTCAAAAGCGTACATTTTGCTGGCAGGATTGTCTGCTGTAGAAGCCTTATGGGTACGCCAGTGATAGAGAATTTCCGGAATATGTCCTACTTTTTCCGCAGTTTCTATACAGCGGAAGATAAAATCATGATCCTGGGCTCCGTCAAATTCCTGACGGAATCCTCCAACCTTTTGTACAATGGAACGTCTTACCACAAAAAAATGGCAGATATAGTTGTTTGATCTCAGAAGATCCAGATTAAAATCCGGTTTCAGATGAGGCTGAAAATGCTCGTCAAGCTCAGTTGTCACCTTATCTTCATCTGTATACACCGCATCAAGAGTTCTGTCCTCATCCAGCGCACGGACGATCTCATAAAGAGCATTGGGTGCAAGCAGATCGTCATGATCCAGAAGTCCCACAAATTCTCCCCGGGCCATCTCAAGAGCCGCATTTGTGTTTCCTGCAATCCCCTTATTTTCTGTAAGTTCACTGACCCGGATACGACTGTCTTTTTTTGTGTACTCTTCCAGGACCTTTTTCATTGCTCCATCCTCAGGACTTCCATTTGCAATACAAAGCTCCCAGTTTCCATAGGTCTGAGCAAGAAGAGAGTCTATCATCTGAGCCAGAAACTTTTCCGGTGTACGGTATGCAGGCACTGCCACACTGATCAGAGGACTGTACTCAAAATGGTGGTGTCTCTGTTTCTCAAGTGCTGCTTCATCAGGCACATAAGCCTCATACCACGGTCCGTAAGGAACTTCCTCCGGCTCAAATCTTTCGTGAAGCCTTATCCAGAACTCCTTTGGTCCGTAATGCTTCAGATAGCGGAATCCCTTTTGTATGGTGTAGGGGCTGAGTTTTTTTAACATCCTTCCCCACTGGATCCTGCCGGCTGAACTTTTTTCTTTATTCATATAAAACCTCGGTTTATTGTCATTTTACATTGTTTTTACATAGAATCCGAGTTTATTTTATCATTACGTCCCGGGTTTTGCAAGGCTGAACGTGTGTATCAGTATTCCGGCCTCACAAAAGTGTTGAATTACATAAAAAAATGGGATATGATAGATTTTGTAACAGTTTCCGCCGCACAGGGGATTATTCACCCGGATATTGCGGCACACTACCTTTATTTACCGAACCTATTACAGGAGTATACTTTATGAAAATAAAAAAATTATGCGCCGGGCTTTTTGCCCTGGGAATGGCTTTTTCCCTGATGCTTCAGACACCTGTCAGCGCCGCAGAGGCAGCTTCCGGAATTACCACCAACGCAGTTCCGGGCTGGCCCCAGGGAGCCGATATCACTTCTACCGCCGCAGTTGTCATGGAGGAGTCAACAAATACCATTGTCTACGCAAAAAATATGGATCAGCAGCTTTTTCCCGGAAGTACGGTAAAGATCATGACAACTCTTCTGGCACTGGAAAACAGCCAGCTTACCGACCAGGTTACCATGACTGCTACCGGTGTTTCCGGCGTTACTGACGGAGGAGCCAATATTTCCGCCAATCTTGATGAAGTTTTTACCATGGAGCAGTGTCTGTACGCTATTATGCTGGTATCTGCCAATGACATTGCCCTGCAGGTTGCCGAACATCTTGGAGGCTCTGTGGAAGGCTTTGTGCAGATGATGAATCAGAGGGCTGCCGAGCTTGGATGCACCAACACAGTGTTTACCAATCCTACCGGTCTTTCTGATGAAAACCAGCACACCACTGCTCATGACATGGCTCTTATTATGCAGGCCGCCATGGAAAATGAAACTTTCCGTACCATTGCAGGAGCCCTTTCCTATACTATCTCTCCTACCAACATATCAGGAGGCGAGCGGGTACTGACAAATAATTTCTCCATGATGAGCGCTGCCAATGCCGCTTATTATCAGAACTGCCTCGGAGGACGGGAAGGATATACGGACGCTTCCGGCAGCACTCTTGTATGCGGGGCAGAAAGAAACGGAGTCACTTTGATCGCAGTTGTACTTCAGGGCGCGTCCGGCACAACAGCCGCCGAAGCCGGAAGTCTTCTCAATTATGGATTTGATAACTTCCAGATGCTTTCTCTTGGCGATACAGACTTTAACATGCTTTCCGGAGGAAATGTCTATGTTCCTGTGGGAACTGCTGCCGATTCTCTTACCACAAAAGACGGCACACCGGAAAACGGGCAGTACACCCGTCAGTATTACTTTGGAAACGCTCCGGTGGGAACCTCGGTAATGGCCGCTGTACAGGAACAGGATACTGCCCTTACAGATGAGGGCCAGAAAAATATGGACGCTGCCAGAAGCTACTCCGAAAAGCATACTGCAGTTCCTTATTATGTGATCGCCGGCGTTGGGATTCTGCTTCTTGGTTTTCTGATCTACCGAATTGTAAAAACCGCAAAATCCTGACAGATGGCAGGGCGCCTCAGCTACTGTTTTCAGTAACCGGAAAATGGATTCCCGATCACCCCGGGCGGCGGCTTTTCACTCTGTATGTTTCAGAATTACAAAAAATTTCTTGAAAAATACTTTTCCATACGGTACAATACTCTTGATATAGGGGAGTAGTCAGCACTGTATGGTGCGATTAAGTCAACACCTTGAGCCTCCGGCTCTGGCTTAATCTATACCTTATGCTTTTGGTATACGACAAGACCTGTGTTCCGCTTTCAGGGGAGCACAGGTCTTTTTTACTGAAAATATTCAGGCAGACTTTCCCGTGAAAAAAATCAGGAGGAACCAGTATGGATTTTTTAATTTCCGGCATCACATCTATCACCCCCCAGCAGATCGTTATGTACGTGATCGGCGCTGTGCTGATCTGGCTTGCCATTAATAAGGATCTGGAACCGGTACTGCTTCTGCCTCTGGGATTCGGAGCAATTCTTGTAAACCTTCCTGCTTCCGGTGTTCTGAATCAGACACTTGCAGGTATCGGTGAAACAAATGGTATTATTGAGTGGCTGTTCAATGTAGGTATCGAGGCTTCCGAGGCAATGCCTCTGCTTCTGTTTATCGGAATCGGCGCCATGATCGACTTCGGACCTTTGCTGTCCAACCCCAAGCTGTTTCTTTTCGGAGCAGCCGCACAGTTCGGTATTTTTGCCGCAATCGTTGTTGCATGTTTCCTGGGCTTTGACTTAAAAGACGCTGCTTCTATCGGTATCATCGGAGCAGCCGACGGCCCTACTTCCATCCTTGTATCTCAGGTACTTGGCTCCAATTATATAGGGCCTATCGCTGTGGTGGCATATTCCTACATGGCGCTTGTTCCTATTATCCAGCCTATGGTCATCAAGCTTCTTACAACAAAAAAAGAACGCTGCATCCACATGGAATACAAACCGGCTACAGTTTCCAAAAAAGCAAAGATCATTTTCCCGATCGTTGTTACTTTTATCGCCGGCCTTGTAGCTCCGATGTCCGTTTCTCTGGTAGGATTCCTGATGTTCGGCAATCTGCTCCGCGAGTGCGGTGTGCTGAATAATCTTTCCGATACCGCACAGAACGTACTGTCCAATCTGGTATCCCTTCTTCTGGGTATTACCATTGCGTTCAGTATGAAGGCTGACACCTTTGTAAACAAAGAAACTCTTCTTATTATGCTGATCGGTCTTGCAGCCTTTATCTTCGACACTGCTGCAGGCGTGCTTTTTGCAAAGCTTATGAATCTTTTCTCAAAGGAAAAGATCAATCCTATGATCGGCGCCGCAGGTATTTCCGCCTTCCCGATGGCTGCCCGCGTAGTTCAGAAAATGGCGCTTAAAGAGGACCCAAGCAATGTTCTGATCATGCAGGCTACAGGTACAAACGTATCCGGTCAGATTGCTTCTGTTGTTGCAGGTGGAGTTATCCTGAATGTCGTTGCAAGTATTCTGTAAGAGAAAGGAGATATCTCTATGAATTCTGAGCTTATTATGCAGGCACTTGAGGTTATGTGGAAAGGAATGCTGAGTATTTTTACAGTAATCATCATTCTGACGATTCTTGTGTATCTGATCAATAAATTCCTGAAATAGGTTTCAAAAAAGGAGCTTCCGCAAAGTGGACTTCCCTTCCACTTTTGCAGAAACTCCTTTTTTGTTTGACATAGGATCACAGTTCTCCCCGGCTCTCTGCTCCCGGTACATGATCTTTATTTCTGGGGAAATGCAGCCTGATACACATCCTCCTGCTCCGGCAGGTGGGTAACATAGCCTACAGGGATTTTGTTTTCTGTGGCTTCGATTATTTTTCTGGCGCCCTCTGCGCCAAAAGCTCCGCACAGCTCAATACAGTCAATTCCATTTTCATACAGGTTTCTGGCTGTCCGGCAGGCATCTTCTATATCTGCAACGCCGATCAGCTGAGACACGCCGTTATGGATTGCCGCTTTATCTGTTTCACTGTTAAATTTTCCCATAATTAAAAATGCAAACTTCATCCTTTTACCTCCATTTTTCAGACGGATTTCTGATAGATCACCTGGAACTCCTTATTTCTGAGCCTTACTTTTTCGTCTGCTGCAAAAGCTTATTTTCTTATTTACTTTTCACTTTCAGTTTGTATCTCTTCCACTGGGACACTGCCCTGGTCACTGCAAACAGAACCCAGAATACTGCACTTCCGGCTGCTCCCGCCTTCAAACCCGGAGCCTCAAATTTCAGTTCCAGACTGTAATCCCCCTCCGGGAGCCGACATGCCAGAAAGCCAATATCGCCTCTTAAAAGTTCTGTTTCTTTTCCGTCAACAGTAAGGCTCCAGCCCTTTTCGTAGGGAATCATAAACACTCCATAGCCGTCAGCTTCCGCATGAACGGTTCCTGTAATATAAGCATCCTTTTCCGGATCATCCAGAATGATCTCTGAAGCTTCCATTACCTGCCTGTCCTGTTCGGAAACAACGCTTTCAATGTCAGAAACCTCTTCCAGATCTGTAGTCTCATATGCCGGATCATCCTCTGAGGATTTCACAGTTTTGTTTTCTGCCTCAGAGTTTCCGCCACCTTTCAGCACATCTTTCTCTGAGCCCTCTCCTTCCTGTGGAAGAGCGATCACACTTTCCAGAAGCTCATCTCTGTTTTCCTCGCTGCACAGCGCCTTCATGCTCTCCTCTGTCACCGCATCTGTATAAAAATGCGCGGTTCCTGCCTGAGCCTCATTCTCATGGATATAAAGGCTTCCCACCCTGTCCAGAAGCTTCCAGCCTTCCTGAGGTGTTTCCTGTCCGGAAAGCAGGTAGCGTATTCCAAGGAACGCTGCAAGACGGTTTTCTTCTACATTATTCCAGAAGGTATAATGGTTCTGGTCTGCAAAAAACAGCTCCGGACAGAAGGTTTCCACAAATTCCTTCACATGGCCGTTTATAACGGAATTATAAGAAGAAATACCATTATAGCCCTGGGCAGAAGCATCCATGGCAACTGTTCCTGATATGTAATCCTTTTCCACCCGGTAAAAGCTCTGGTCTTTCTGTTCCAGATAATCCAGGCACTGCCCCAGGTCTGCACGATACATTTCTCTGAAAAAATCCTGTGGCTTGCTCATTTCTGCCCGGTATTTTGTTTCTTTATCATCTGATTTCCTGTCAGCCTCATACTGAGCCATTTCCTGCTCCATAAGCTCTGCAGGTGTATCGGTTTTCTTCATGGTAACTCTTGCCTGAAAGTTGGCTGCGCCCTCGGACGCTACGTTCACCAGAAGAGCCAACGCCAGCACAGCCATAAGCCCCTGCCGCACAGCCTGCTTATGTACAAAATTTAAAAGAACAAGACACACTGCCGTCACGATTCCTGTCACTGCCAGGATCAGGATATTTCTTTTATATTCTGCAAAGCCTGCCTGTTTCCAGCCTTCCATGTACGCCCAGCCCATAAGAGCTGTTACCGCCAGAATCAGAGTCAGGCAGAGCTTTCCGCCCTTTCTCAGATAATCCCACATCCATGCCATTGCCATAAGAAAAAACGGAATCAGAACAAAGGTATATCTTTGCGTAGGCTTTGTGAAATAATTAAACACAGTTCCTCCAACCGGAAAGACCACGCCGGCAAAAATCAGAACAGCAGCGCTGTACAGCACTGTTTTTGCCCTTTTTTTCATCTGGGCTTTGCGCAGTACAAAAAGAAACTGGACACTCAGAAACACTGCCAGCACAGAGCAGAAAAATATGGGATCCTCATAGTAATTCATGGCATAGGACTGAGGGCCTTTGGCAAGGCCAAAGCCGTTCTGCAGGTTGCTGGAAAACAGATGTTTTACCATGGAATCATAGACTTTTGTGTGATAAGGAGTAAAACACTGCTGAAGCCACTGCAAAAATCCGGTTCCCTGACTTTCAAGCCGGGAAGAAACATTCAGAAGCACCTCCGCCATGGGAAGAAATACCGCAAGGCTCATCCCCACGCCCAGAAGGATCTCTCCGCATCCCAGCAGGAACCGCCTCACTCTCTGTGCCAATGTCATTTCCTCCGCCATCAGGATTCTGAAAAGAAGATAAAGTCCTGTGGCAGCCAGACACATATAGGTGAAATACACGCTGTAAATCCCACAGAGAAATACCATCACCGGAAAAAATCCTCTTCCTCTTTTTTTCTGGATAAATTTTTCACAGAAAAGCAAAAGCAGAGGAAGGTAGATCACTGCTGTTCCAAACTGGTAATGTTGTCCCCACACCAGAAGGAAACCGCTGAAGCCGTATGCATAGGCGGCAGCCAGCTTCGCCCTGGGACTGAAGGAAAACTGAGATAAAAACCAGTAAAAGACCAGCCCCGCTGCCAGCATTTTTATGATCTGTATCACATTGATAAAAAGCAGCATGTGCGCAGGTCCCAGAATTACTCCCAGTCCATACAGCAGCATCAGGAAGGGATCGAACAGGTTGAAATTAAAAAGATTCACGCCCAGTCCATTGGAAAAATCCCACAGAGAAAAGCTTCCGTCCCGGATGTCGTTGACAATGGCAGTGTAATTCATAATATACTGCTGCCAGGTGTCGCTTCCGATATCATTAAAAATCATCAGCTGATCTCCAAAAAGATAGTCCCGGAACATGAACATGCTGCTGACTGTCATCAGCAGAAACAAAAGCGCCGGATATTTCAGATCTTTTCCACACCATTTAGCAAAAGCGGTGGCTTTATCCACCGCTCTTTTTGTCCTATGTGTATTATTCATATCTGCTTACATGATCTCCTTCAGATAACGGGCAAGGGCATCCTGCCAGTCCGGAAGGCGGGTAAAGCCGTGTTCTGTCAGCTTTTTCTTTTCCAGGCGGCTGTTGGAAGGTCTTTTTGCCTTTGCCGGATACTGATCGGAGCTTACCGGAGTTACCGTTACGTTCATTCCTGCCTGACGGAAGATCTCTTTTGCAAAATCGCACCAGGAAATATATCCGCCCTCATTTGTCACATGATACTTTCCGTACTCTTCTTTTTCCAACATATCCACAAGAAGTCTGGCCAGATCATAGGTGTAGGTAGGAGTGCCGATCTGGTCGTCCACAACAGTCAATGTATCATGAGTTTTTCCCAGATTCAGCATAGTCTTGATAAAATTCTTTCCATTGACGCCAAATACCCAGGCAATACGCACAATATAATACTTGTCGGTATATTTTTCTACTGCAAGCTCGCCCTCATATTTTGTCTGACCGTAAACATTCAGCGGCTGTACCACCGGATCATCCGGTTCCCAGGGACGGGTTCCCTGACCGTCAAACACGTAGTCTGTGCTTAAATAGATCATTGGAATATCCATTTCTCCGCACATTCTGGCAATGTTTTCGGTTCCCTCTGCATTGACCTTGCGACACATTTCTACTTCATCCTCTGCCGCATCCACTGCTGTCCATGCAGCGCAGTGAACCATTTTGTCCGGGCGCACTTCTTCCATCACTCTGCGCACAGCCTCTGCGTCTGTGATGTCCATTTCCGCCACGTCTACGCCTACTCCCTCATAGCCTCTTTTTGCAAGCTCGTTCATTACATCGTGGCCAAGCTGTCCGTTTACTCCTGTAACCAATACCTTCATTTCCAGTCCCTCCTATATCCTTTTCAGTGAAAAATCCTGGCTCTTCAATGTCAGATTCGGATTATAATAAGGATCTCCGTTCCTCATAATATCCGGCCAGCGTCTTTCAAAAATCTGAATTTCTTTATTAAACCGCGCAACCTTTTCCGGTGTGTCCTCAAGGCCTCTTGACTTTGACTCATAATGATACAGCTCTGCATAAGGATTATACACAATAAGATAGCCTGCGGCTCTCAGCTTCATACAGAAATCAATATCATTAAAAGCAACTGCCAGCTCCTCAGTAAGGCCTTCCACCTCATCAAAGGCGGACCGTTTTACCATCATGCAGGCTGCTGTAACTGCGCTGTAATCCTGAGCGCAGATGATTCTGTGGCAGTAGCCTGTGGTTCCTCTTGGCTGCAGCACAAAGCAATGTCCTGCAATGCCTCCGAAGCCAATGACAACTCCCGCATGCTGAATGGTGTCGTCCTCATAATACATTCTTGCTCCCACAGCTCCCACATCGCTTCGCATACAGTATCCCAGAAGCTGTTCCAGACAGTCCTCATTGATAATTTCCGTATCATTGTTCAGAAGCAGGATATATTCACCCTTTGCAAAAGTGGCTCCGTAATTATTGATAGCAGAATAGTTAAACTCTCTGTCCCAGTAAACCACATGAGCCTTTGGATTCTCTGCCTCCAGCTTTTTATAATACTGGAAGGTTTCCTCCTCCGTACTGTTGTTTTCCACAATAATATACTCGTAATTCTGATATGTGGATTTTTTGTCAATGGAGTCCATGCACCGCTTCAGATCTTCAATATGATCCTTATTGGGAATAATAATGGAGATCAGCGGATCATGGTCCCGGATAAACCTTGTGCGGTAAAGACCCAGAAACTCTCCCTGAAGCACCTCAGCGTTGATCCCGGTTCTCTTATAATGCTCTTCAATAGCCCGTTTTCCTGCCTCAAAGGCATAGGTCTTGCTTTCCGGGTTCTCTGCTGTGGAATCCTCATGGCAGCGCCAGTGATAAAGGATCTTGGGAATATGATAAATCTGTTCCGGCTTTACATTTTCCACACAGCGGAAAATAAAATCATAATCCTGAGCCCCGTCAAACTCCTTACGAAGCATTCCAACCTGACTGATGATCTCTCTGTCCACCACAAAAAGATGGCAGATGTAGTTTACCGTACACAAAAGATCCGGATTGTAATCCGGCTTAAAATGAGGCTGGAAAAACTTGTGGCCATCCATGGACATTTTATCCTCATCGGAATAAAGAATACGGATGTCCCTGTTTTCATTTAATGCCTTTACGCACTGGAACAGCGCGTGAGGCGTCAGCTCATCATCGTGATCTGCAAAAGCAATGTAATCGCCTGTGGCAGCCTCAATTCCCGCATTGGTATTTTCAGAGATCTGCAGAGCCTTCTCATGATAGATCACTTTAATCCTTTCATCTGAAGCGGCCAGAGATTCCAGAAGCTTACGGATGGGAGAATCGGCTCCGCTGCCGTCCGACAGACAAAGCTCCCAGTTTGGATAGGTCTGAGCCTTTACAGTATCCACAAGCTGGCGGAGATATTTCTCCGGCGTTTTATATAAAGGCACCACAATGGAAATCCTGGGCTGATATTCAAATTTTGTCCTTCTCTGCTTTTCCAGCTCCTTTGAGCCTGGAAGATGGCGGACGATCCATTTCTGATAAGGAATCTCCCTTGTGGACGCAGTTTTTACCTTGGATACCACCTTGCCTACCATAGCTGCGCTTCCCTGGCTTTTCCAGTACCTGAGACCTTTTTTTGCATATTTCTCTATTTTTTTCCGAAAAACAACAGCCGGATTCAAATGAACAATATGGACTGATTTTGTGTCTCCTGCGTAAAAAACAAGATACAGAAGCTTTCCGGTAAGATTTGTAAGTTCCACAAAAAATCCGGACTTGTCTTTGCTGTCCATTTCCTCATAAAGCTGTTCCACATCCACACGTTCGGTACGAAGGATCTCCGCATTTAATTTCTGTTTGTTTTCATCAAAAATCTGGATTTTTACCGGCTCGTCTGCAACTGCCCAGCCTCTGATCCGGAGAAAACCCTGCTGCACCTTTTCCTCTTCAATAAAAAACTGAGGCTTTCCCCTTCTTTTTTCCAGCTCTCTTGCTGAAACAGAAAACCAGCAGATCCGCCGGTCCGGCATATCCGCATATACAGTCAGCTTCTGACACCCTTCCAGGGACTGAGGAAGACGCACAGACGCAGTGATCCTCTCGCCTCTCATCAGATCCGGATCTTTAAATCTTTCCAGGGCGCTGACTACCTCCAGGCGCTGAATTTCCGCCTTTACCTCAGAGCCGTCCAGACAGGCGCGCATTTTTGCTTCCTTTGGCCAGGTTCCCTGCAGAATATACTGACAGGGATCCTTCAGGTGAAACCGGTCCTTTGTTACCTCAAAAATCTCTCTTGACATATCCAACCTCACAATTTCTCAGTCTTCTCTCAGGGAACAGTCGCCCTCTGTCACAGACAGATTGGGACTGTAATAAGGATCGCCATTTTTCAGCTGATCTTCCCATTTTTCCCGAAAACGTGTTATTTCCTTTTCAAAACGGTACTGTTTCTCAGGAGTATCCTCCAGACCTCTTGATTTGGATTCATAGTGATACAGCTCCGCATAAGGGGTAAAGACGATTTTTTTGCCCATATCCCTTATTTTCATGCAAAGATCAATATCATTAAAGGCCACACGGAAGCTTTCGTCAAAGCCTCCCGCTGCCCGGAAATCACGGGCATCCACAAGCATACAGGCTGCTGTCACAGCGCTGATCTCCTGAACGCTTACCATTCTTCCGAAATATCCTGCATCCTCCCTGGACGCCCGGCACATCACATGACCTGCAATGCCGCCAAGACCCAGAACCACACCGGCATGCTGAATGGTGTCATCCGGATAATACAGCTTGGCTCCCACAACGGACACCTCTTTCTGCTGGCAGATTCCAAGCATTTCCTCCATCCAGCCGGGTGTCAGGATCTCCACATCGTTGTTCAGAAACAGAAGGTATTCTCCCTTTGCCTGCTCTGCGGCAAAATTATTGATGGAGGAATAATTGAACTCTTTTCCCCAGGTCAGAACTCTCACCCTTGGATAACGCTCATGAAGCTTCTCATAATAGGCAAAGGTTTCTTTTTCCTCACTATTGTTTTCTACAACTAAAACCTCATAATTCTCATAGGAGGTGCGCTTTGCCATGGAAGAAAGACACAGCTCCAGATCTTCTGTATGGTCTTTGTTTGGAATGATTACAGAAATCAGCGGATTTCCCTGGATCTCCAGTCTGCTTCTGTACCAGCCGGGCCGTTCTGTCATCTCCACTCTTGCCGGGATTCCCATTCTCTTATAATGCTCTTCCACAGCCTTTCGTCCCGCTTCAAAAGCATAGGCCTTGCTTTCCGGATCTGCCGCCGTGGAATCCATATGACAGCGCCAGTGATACAGAACCTTTGGAATATGGACAATCTTTTCTGCCTTTTCGCAGCAGCGGAAAATAAAATCAAAATCCTGGGCTCCGTCAAATTCTTTCCGGAAATATCCCGCCTGCTCTGCCACCTGCCTCTTTACTGCAAAAATATGACAGATATAATTATTATCCCGGAAACGGAACAGATTAAAATCCGATTTAAAATGAGGATCAAAATAATGCTGTCCGTCCATGCTGACCTTGTCCTCATCTGTGTAAATCACATCAGCATCCTGATCATTAATTGCCTTTACAATCTCAAACAGCGCGTCAGGCTCCAGAGTATCGTCATGGTCACAGAGCATCAGATATTCCCCTCTGGCAAGCTCCATGGCCTTATTGGTGTTCACAGAAATACCGCCGTTGGATTTCAGCTTTTTGTAGCTGATCCTTACCTCATGTCTGTAATTTTTTTTCAGAAACTCATGAACGGTTTCGTCCGGGCTTCCGTCTGCCAGACAAAGCTGCCAGTTTCCATAGGTCTGTTTTCTTATGGACTCAATCAGCTCCTTCAGATAGGGAAGGGGCGTACAGTAAAGAGGGATCACAATACTGATCAGAGGCTTTCTGTCAAGAGAAGTATGCTTCTGCTTCCATGCCTGACGCCGGCTCAGAGAATGACGTTTCAGCCATTGTTCATAATCTCCCTGAGTGTTTTCCTGACGGTTCAGAAGCCTGTTAAAAAATCCCTTTGGCCTTTGCTCTTTACGAAGCTTCTGAATATCTACCTCATAAGTCTTTTCCACAGAAGATCCTGTAAATTTAAGCAGAAGCTTCTTTCCTGAAATTTCATCTAAAGAGGCTGAAATACGGAATCCGATTTCCTGATTTTTATAAATCGCATCAAGACTGCAGCGCTCCACCACATCCGGCCGCCGTCCCCTGCTCATTCTGCAGGCAATGGGGCTTCCGTCCTCATTTACAAAAGCGATCTCTGTGCCGCCTCTCTGATCCACAGCCCATCCCTGGATTTCCAGCATGGTATCATAAAGGATTTCCACTCTGTCCAGATGATATTCCAGCAGGCTTTGGTTCAGAAAGCTTTTCAGCTCATTTGCGCTCTTCTTCCACAAAGAAACTCGTTTTTCTCCGTCTGTAAGAAACAGCTCGATCTGCTGAAACTGTTCTGCAAGCTGATCTGCCTTTGGAATCCGCAGTCGGAAGCCCGGAAGGAACTCTCCAAAATCCACTGCCAGAGCCTGTGCCACATCCGGTCTTTCATATCTCTCAGGATCAGCCAGAACAAGCTCCTGATTTCCGTCTCCCATCAGACAGAAGCTCATTTCCTGTCTGTCGGATCCGGCGTACCAGCCGCCAAGGATTAACACCTGTTCATGTCTGTCATCATATTTTTCTTCATCAATGCTGAAGCGCAATTCTTCCATATTTCATCCTCATTCTGTCTGATCTGAAGGCCGGAATTTTGCCATCAGACCTTTTTTCTGTCATTTCTCTCTGACAGCTTATTTTTTCTTAATGCTTCTGTACAATTTCCAGACTTTTGTATTTTCCATCTGACTGATCTTTTCTTTCAGTCTGCGGATCTCTTCATCCTTTTCCGCTGACACCAAGCCAAAGCTCTTCCAGAACTTTTCCCCTGCGTCCTGAGCTTTCATGATCTCAATTTCAATCCTGAGCCTTTTCTCTCCGCTGATATTTCCGATCACAACCTGGGGATCTCCCCCGCCAAAATAATAGCTGTCCGCTCCTACCGGGAAGCCGTTTGTGGTAAAGTCCGCTTTTATGTCATTTTCAAAAGCAAGTTTCCGAAGAACCAGACCTCCTGCCGCTTCTCCCGGATCAAGACGAAGGTTCTTCACATCCTCCGGTATTTCAAGTTCCATGCTGATCCCTGCTCTGCTCATAGGATAAGCTTCTGAATCTTCCTCAGAAAATCCATTTCCCCGGTCAAAAAACACCTGAAGCCTCCGCTCTGCTCCTGCTGCCCTCATCTGCTCATAATAGGGAAGAATCTCCACCTTGCCCGGAGAAACGTCTTCATACATGGAAAGAAGAGGCACATGACTTCCCTGCATATACTTCTGGAAATTCCTTTCCATTTCTCCGTAAACAGCAAGCTCCTCCTGAGTAATACCTGCTTTGCCATAAAAATCCCTGTCCTTCAGAACACGGCGCTTTCCGTCGCTTTCCAGATAATAATGGATCATCCGGTACAGGATAAAGCCTGCAGGAACCGGAAAGTCAAAGGTCCACTCATAATCGATCACAACCTGTCTGTCCTTCAGAATCAGAATATTGGCAGGAACCAGGTCAATATTGGACATTTTTGCGCAGGAATACTCTCCGGTCAGCTCTACGTCCCCGAATACCTGTACAAACTCCGGCGTTTTGATAAAGGTATCTGTGCTGTGAAGGTTCTGAACCTTTTTCAGATAATAAAAGAACAGTTCCTCCAGTTCAGAAAGTTTTCCCTGAGCCAGAAGCTGATCCAGCTTTTCTTCCAGAGTCATTCCCTCCAGATATTCCAGTCTTGCAGCTTTGTTTACTGTTTTGCAAAGGTTAAGCTCCAGACCCTGCTTTTTATAAGCTTCTGTAAGCTCTGTATAAATCCGTTCCAGACCGGCTGTATGCTCACAGGCCTTTTCACTGACAGGAAGCTTCTGCACATATCTCTCAAATCTTCCCGGCTCACAGATATCTGTTCTCAGAGCAAAACGGGCATCCCGCTCATTGGAAAATTTAGTATACACAATTTCCGGACAGATCTGTTCTTTTCCGATCAGAAGAAGAAAGGAATTGGAAAACTCCGGGAACATGTCATTGTCCAGAAGAGAATCATACACAGGAGATTCCTGAAAAAGCTGCAGGCGCAGCCGATCAAAGTTTGTCTCCATACGGTTCAGCTCGCCCTTTAAGGGAAGGCGTCTGTCAGAATATATGGTCATGGGAAGCTTATAGTCCGGAAACGGATAATACCACTGCGCTTTCAGATTCCCTGCCTTTTCCAGAATTTCTGTAAGCTCTTTTTTAGTAAAGGTTTTTACGCCCTTTGTTGTGGGATAGCCTTCCAGCCCTTCAAACAGTGTTCCAAAGTGATCCTCCGTGCAGCCTGCCCAGTATTTCAGACCAAAACGGTTTTCAATGGCAAGAACGATCTGTCCGTCCGGTTTCAGATGACGGGCAATGGTTTTCAGGAAATCCACATAAGGAGTCTCGCTCTGAATATAGTTTTCCCCATACTCAAAAACGCCGATCAGAGTAATGTAATCATACTTCTCCGTCAGCGCAGGCTCGATCTCCTGAAAATTCCCCATAAGTATTGTGAGATTTTCACAGTCCTTATGTCTCCAGGCATTGATCTCACTTCGTTTTTTTGACAGCTCAATACAGGTGACCTTCTCTGCTTTTTCACAGAGCGCACCTGTAATGGCTCCGCAGCCGGAACCGATCTCCAGCACATTTTCCTTTCCGGTAAACGGAAGCCAGCTTAAAATATTTTCCCTTATATGGGAAAAATGATAGAGAATGGGCCAGCTTTTCCGCTCTGCGATCACCTGGTTCCACTGCTCTTTCGGATAAGCTCTGGCAATTTCCAGCATCTCATCTTCTATGGCTCCGTCACTGTATAAATCCTGTCCCGGATAACAGGTATCATCCAGGACTGCCTTACCGATTTTTTCTATCATGCTTTTTCTCCGTAGCGAATCTCCACTTTTGAGTTCATATCATAAAATCCAACCGTGTTCTTGTTGGAAACCACTGTGATATTACATGCGTCATACAGTCTGTGGAAAACTGTAAACTCACCGTCCTTGTACCCGGTGCAGCCAAAGGAAAGAAGATATTCCCCTCCCTGCAGGAACATTTCCTGCTCAAAGGTCACTGTACAGCTATCTCCTGCCTGAGAGTGTTCCACAGATTTCTTTTCAAACAGAGTATTGGTTCCTGTGATCTCTGTACCCTTAATATCTTTAAAGGTATAGGCCATAATCGGTTCCTGAATATCCTGATGAAATACCACCTTCATCCGTATCCGGAAACTGCTGCCCTTTTCAATGGTATTGGTACAGCGGTCCTTGTCATCCAGAACTGCAAAATCCACAATCTCCGCAAGCTTGGTACCATATTCCAGCATATTGGGATTTACCTGGAACTGCTGGCTCCAGCTTTCTTTCTGCTCTTCTTTCTTTTCCTCTGCCTTTGCAGGATCCTGGCCTACCAGAAGCTGCTTGTACATATCCACCATCTGTTTTGGAGAACCTTCTTCCAGCTTCACTCCCTTATTCAAAAGAATCACTCTGTCACAGTACCGGGAAATACTGCTTAAATCGTGGCTGACAAAAAGAATGGTTTTGCCCATCTTTTTAAATTCTTCAAATTTCCGGTAGCATTTTGCCTGAAAGAACACATCCCCTACAGACAGGGCCTCGTCAACGATCAGAATTTCCGGATCAATGTTAATGGCAACTGCAAATGCCAGACGGACAAACATACCGCTGGAATAAGATTTTACAGGCTGATAAACAAAATCTCCGATGTCTGCGAAGTCCAGGATATCCTGAAGTCTGGCATCCACCTCTTCTTTGGAAAATCCCATCATGGTTCCGTTGAGATATACGTTTTCGATTCCTGTATATTCCATGTTAAAGCCGGCTCCCAGTTCCAGAAGAGCGGAAATCCTTCCGTCCACCTTCACCTCTCCTGCCGTAGGGTTCAGAACTCCTGTAATGATCTTCAGGATGGTGGACTTTCCGGAACCGTTTGTTCCGATGATGCCCACAGTTTCGCCCCGCTCTACCTGAAAATTCACGTCTCTTAAAGCATAATGCTCTCTGACCGGGACCTTAAAGCCCAGAGTTTCCCGCAGTCTGTCTGAAGGCTTATTATATAATTTATACATCTTGTCCAGATGTTTTACCTGAATTGCAAATTCACTCATTTTTTTCTCCGTTTACAGTACATCTGCAAAATGTACCTGAAGTTTTTTGAACAGTCTTGTTCCAAGGAAAAACAGCACCAGGGTAAAAGCCCAGAAATAAAGGGTCAGCGCCGGATGCTGCCAGAATCCCACATGATCGATCAGGGAATCACGATATCCCTGTACCACATAAAATACCGGATTCAGCTTCAGGATCTTTGTAAGGATCCCTGTAAGACCAAGGTCGCTGAAATTCCACATAATGGGAGTTACCCATACCCCTACCTGAAGTCCGATGTTGATGATCTGACTGAGATCCCGGAAAAATACCACTACCGCGCTGGAAAAATAAGTCACTGCCAGAATCAGCATAAAAATACAGAAGCTGTAATAAATAAGCTGAATGGCATACCAGGTAGGCGGATAGCCCATGCAGGTATAGATCACCAGGACGATCAGCACAAAAAAGCAGTGGACAAACCCGGCTGAGATCACTTTTACCACAGGAAGGATACGAATATTAAAAACAACCTTTTTTACCAGATAATTATATTCCAGAAGAGAATTGGTCCCGCCGATCAGCCCGTCCTGGAAAAAGAACCAGGGCACCAGTCCGGCTACCAGCCAGAGAACAAAAGGAACTCCTCTGTCCGCTCCGCCTCTTAAAGCCAGGCCAAACACAAACCAGTATACACAGATGGTAACTACCGGCTGGATAAAGGCCCAGACTGTTCCAAAATAAGAACCTGCATATTTTGTTTTAAAATCATTTTTGGCCAGGGAAAGAACCAGCCTTCTGTTCCGGTATAGTTCCCCTGGCAGCCATGTCTCTTTTTTCAATCCTTTTTGCTCCTGTTTGCGGAATATTCCTGAAAGCTTCCCCATTTTTTGTCCTTATCAGAAAGGATCAGCTCCATTCCTTCCGGAATCGGCCACTCTACTGCAATATCCGGGTCATTGTATGCAAGTCCGCCCTCATCATTGGGATGATAAAAATCTGTACACTTATAGGCAAACTCAGCAGAATCAGAAAGTACAAGGAAGCCATGGGCAAAGTTCTTTGGAATAAAGAACTGTTTTTTGTTTTCTGCGGAAAGCAGCACTCCGTACCACTGTCCGTAAGTAGGAGAGCCCTCACGAAGATCCACAGCCACATCATAAACCTCTCCGCTTACTACGCGGACCAGCTTATCCTGCGGATAGTTGATCTGAAAATGAAGTCCGCGAAGCACACCTTTTCTGGAGCTGGACTGATTGTCCTGAACAAACTCCTGGTCAATGCCTGCTGCCTTGTAATCATTATAATTATAAGTCTCCATAAAGTATCCCCGGTCATCTCCGAACACTGCAGGAGTGATCACCTTTAATCCTTCAATGTGACAGGTCTCTACTGTAATTTTTCCCATTTTATAAGCCCTCCGCTACTTCGATCAGATATTTTCCATATGCAGTTTTAAGAAGCGGCTGCGCCAGCTCCACAAGCTGCTCTTTGTTGATAAATCCACGTTTGTATGCAATTTCCTCGATACAGGAAATATAAAGTCCCTGACGTTTCTGGAATGCGGAAACAAAATCAGCCGCGTCCAGAAGAGAATCATGGTTTCCTGTATCCAGCCATGCAAATCCTCTTCCCAGAGTTTCTACCTTCAGAGTTCCTCTGTTCAGATATTCGTTATTAATGCTTGTGATCTCAATTTCACCTCTTGCAGAAGGCTTCACATTTTTTGCGATCTCCACTACATCATTGTCGTAGAAGTAAAGTCCCGGAACCGCATAATTGGACTTCGGATGCTCCGGTTTTTCCTCAATGGAAAGAGCCTTGCCGTTTTCGTCAAACTCTACTACGCCGTACTCTCTGGGATCTCTTACATAATAGCCGAAGATAGTTGCTCCCTTTTCCTCTTCTGTTCTCTTATATGCATTCTGAAGAACTCTGGAAAAGCTCTGTCCGTAAAAAATATTATCGCCCAGAACAAGGGCAACTGCATCGTCTCCGATAAAGTCCGCTCCAATGATAAATGCGTCTGCCAGTCCTCTCGGCTGTTCCTGAACCGCATACTCAAAACGCATTCCAAGCTGCTTTCCGTCTCCCAGAAGCTCTTCAAACACCGGAAGATCTCTTGGTGTGGAAATGATCAGAATTTCTCTGATCCCTGCCAGCATCAAAGTGGAAAGGGGATAGTAGATCATGGGCTTGTCATACACCGGCATGATCTGCTTGGAAATCGCCTTTGTCAATGGATATAATCTTGTTCCTGAACCGCCTGCTAAAATAATACCTTTCATATCTCTCCTCCTATTTTCTGGAACCGTACATTTTTTTCTCTTTAAAGTAAAGGGCTGTCATCAATGCCACCAGGATCACAGCCATCACTGCCATCACTCCAAGAAGGACTTTTGACATATCGGAAAGTCCGTCCTCCGTTTCCGATTCCGAAAGTTCCGGTTCTTCCTGTACTGCCTGAGTATTGGAAGTATTTTCCCCTGTTCCCGCTGCTGCTGTCTGCACAGCCTGGGGAGTGGGAGTTGCAGCTGGCGCCGCATAGCCTACATACTGTCCGTTATAAAAATAACGGTTCAGCATTTTTCCGTTTTTATCCACCTGCTCTACGGTAAGCTGATCTGCTGTCACACCTTTTGGCACTGTCATTTTTTTCCCGTTGACTGTCAGTGTATCAAAATTATTAAACGCATAGTCAAAAAGCGCGATACTATCTGTACAGTTTGCGCCCAGATCTGCTGTACGCATGGTAACTGCAATATAGGTTCTTCCGTTCCGCTCCGCAGCCACTACAAGGGTATGGCCTGCATCATTGGTATTTCCTGTTTTTCCGCCAATGCAGCCTTCATAATAAAGATTGGATTCTTTTGCCATAAGAGGCATATGAGTATGCATTCCTCTGGCCTCGCTGAGGTTTGTAGCCGGAATCGTATAATTGGCTGCGCTGATAACCTTTCGGAAACGGGGATTCTGAAGTCCTGCCCGCATGATCTTTGCCAGATCATAGGCCGTTGTATAATGATTGGAATCCGGAAGTCCGCTTGCATTGGCAAAATGCGTGTTACTGCATCCAAGCTCTCTGGCCTTCTCATTCATCATCTCAATAAACTGAGCTTCTGTTCCCCCTACATATTCTGCCATCTGAGCGCACACTTCATTGGCAGATTTAATAATGGCTGCATACCAGCAGTCCTTCATGGTAATGGTTTCTCCCAGCTTCATTCCGATGTTGGAGCTGTCCCAGGTCACATCCCGGACTCCTGTTTCTGTAAAGGTTACGGAATCCTTCGGGGAACTGTTTTCGATTGCAGTAAGCACAGTCATGATCTTTGTGGTACTTGCAGGATAACGGTATTCGTCTTTTCCTTTATCATAAAGAACCGCTCCCGTATCCGCATCGATCAGAACTGCTGTCTCAGAAACTGTGTCCGGTCCTTTGGGCCATCCCTGAATGCTGTCTGAGCTTACTGCTGCCGCTGTCCCGAAATTCACAGTTACCGCCTGTACGGACACGGCAGGGAGCAGTAACGCCGCAATGCCGGCTGCCACAGTGCCTGCTATTTTATTTTTCATTGTGTTTCCTCCGTCAAAACTCAAATGAGAGTATTTTTTCTGTAATATATTCCACATCCGGCATTTCCAGATTATAGAACATGGGCAGTCTTAAAAGCCGTTCGCTTTCCCGTGTGGTATAAACATCCTCTCCGCTGAAGCGTCCGAACTTCCTGCCTGCCGGAGAACTGTGAAGAGGCACATAATGAAAGGCAGTGCAGATTCCGTTTTCTTTCAGATAAGTGATCAGCCTGCTTCTTGTCTCCAGATCTCTGACTTTTATATAATACATGTGGGCGTTATGCTTGCACCCTTCCGGCACAAAAGGTCTTCGGATCTTTTCCTGATCCTCCAGACTCTTCAGCCCCTCATGGTAATAGTTATAGATCTGATGCCGCTTACGGTCGATTTTTTCCGCTTCCTCAAGCTGGGCATAAAGATACGCCGCGTTCATTTCACTTGGAAGATAAGATGAGCCATAATCGATCCAGCGGTATTTATCTACCTGTCCCCGGAAAAATTTGCTTCTGTCTGTTCCTTTTTCTCTGAGGATCTCTGCTTTTTCCTGGTATTCATTTTTCTGGAAAACAAGAGCCCCGCCCTCTCCCATGGTATAGTTCTTCGTCTCATGGAAGCTGTAGCACCCGAAATCTCCAATAGTTCCCAGAGCTTTTCCATGATAATAAGCCTCTACTCCCTGAGCTGCGTCCTCCACTACCTTCAGATGATATTTTTCTGCAAGAGCCATGATCGCATCCATCTCGCAGGCAACCCCTGCATAATGGACAGGCACAATCGCCTTTGTTCTTTCTGTGATTGCCTGCTCGATCAGGTTTTCATCCATGTTCATGGTATCCGGCCGGATATCCACAAACACGATCCTGGCTCCTCTCAGCACAAAGGCGTCTGCTGTGGATACAAAGGTATAAGAGGGCATGATCACCTCATCCCCGGGCTCTATGTCACAGAGAAATGCCGCCATTTCCAGCGCATGAGTGCAGGAGGTTGTCAGAAACACCTGGTTTACCTGAAACCGCTCCTTCATCCATGCAGAACACAGCTTCGTATACTTGCCGTCTCCGCAAAGCATTCCCTGGTCTACGGCGTCTTTAATATATGTCAGTTCTTTTCCTACAATTGCAGGCCTGTTAAAATCTATCATTTGCTATTCCTGTTTCTTAATTATCTGTGTTGTCAGTTTGTTCGGAAATATTTTCTTTGTCACGGATCACATACTGAGGTGTCTTATTTACATTCAGCATCAGTTTTCCCAGATATTCTCCCACAATGCCCAGCATCAGGAAACAGATGCCGAACAGTACCAGCATGGCGCACATCAGCGAAGACCAGCCAATGGCAACTGCCGGATTCAGAAGCTTACGGATAAAAACGATCACTGCGCCTATAAAACCTGCTGCCGAGAACAGGGTTCCGAAAAAGGTGGCTGCCCTTAAAGGAATCACGGTAAAATTCAGACAGGACATAAACAGCTTCAGTCCCCGTTTAAAATTATAATTGGAGGTTCCCACCTCGCGCTCAAAATGTTCGATCTCTATGTTTGCAATGTTATGTGTGGTGCGGAAAAACAATACCTGAAGGAAGGTATTATAGCCGTCGTATTTGACAACCTCGTCTCTTACATACTTTCTGCAGCACCAGAAACTGCTCATCTGGATATCCTTCGGACGGTCCAGCAGATGCCACAAAAGGAACCGGCTTACTGCCCCTGTGAGATTTTTAAACCAGGAAAACTTCCTCTGTTTAAACACTCCGAACACAATATCATAGCCCTCTTCCATTTTGTCAAGGAACTGTGGGATCTGTGACGGATGATTCTGCATATCGTCATCCATTCCCAGGATCAGCTCTCCCTGAGCATAATTCATTCCGGCCATAATGGCATTGTGCTGTCCAAAATTCTTAGCCAGGTTGATTCCTTTTACATTTGGATATTTTTCTGTAAGAGCATGTATGGATTTCCAGGTATGGTCTCTGGAATAATCATTTACCAGAACAAATTCACACTCGTAATCTTTTAGTTTCTCAAATTCTTCAATTGCAAGCTCCACCACCTTGCCGATGGTCTGCTCTGAATTATAGCACGGTATAACAATCGATACCAGCATCTCTTTTGTCCCTCGTTTCTATAAGTTGAATATGACGATCCCTGCAAGTATCAGGGCAAAGCCCATAAGTTTCCGCCTGCTGAATCTTTCTTTCAGAAAAATATATCCCATTACTGATACAAAGATGTAACCTGTAGATTCCAGGATCGGTGACATGGAAAGAGGCACATGCTTCAAAGCCAGCATGGTCAGTATTACAGAACAGAAAAAAAGCCCGTAAGCTCCGATCACCATAGGATTCATATACTCCTTCAAGGTGCTTTCGTAGGTTTTATCTGCTGCTTTTTTCAGAATGATCTGAGATACAGAGGAGATAAAAACCGACAGAAGCAAAAGACATACGGATATTCCAAGACTGCTCATGAATTCTCACCATCCTTTCCGGCGTTATCACTTGTCACAAGATAAATTCCTGCAAAAATCACAGCTGCTCCGGCGATCATATTCCAGGTGATCCTTTCTCCAAAGATCAGAGCTCCCCAGACGATTCCCCAGATCAGAGTTACGGGACGGTTTGCATAGGCCACAGTAAGCGGCATTCTTTTCAGGATCTGCTGCCAGATAATGGCGTAGCCGAACATGATCACAAAAACAAGTCCAAACCAGAAAATAAACGGCAGGGAAAAAATATGATCTGTATATCCGGAAGCTTTTTTTGAACAGACACCGCTTAGGGAGCTGAACAAAAGGCTGATATGCAGCAGCAAAAATGTACTTTTCTTTAAGGCATGGTCATTATTTCTCATGTTATTTTCTCACAATCATACTGTAAATTCAATGTTAATTTTCGACAAAATCTCATCCAGCCTCTCTTCGCAGTCATGAAGTTCTTTCCCTGCAAGAATGATCTGTCCGATACGATCCCTTCCATTCCGGTACTGATTCACATAATCTCCCGGCTGAATATTAAAGGAAAGATCAATGATATCCTCTGCAGGCGCATTTTCATTTCGGATCGCTTTTACGGTTCCGCTTCTGTCTGAGGTCAGAATCTTAGACAGGCTGGCGCTTCCCGGATACGGTTTGGTAAAAAGCTTTTCCGGCTCCATATCAAGGGCAAGACGCACAATAGCCTCATAATAATTGATGCCGTAATACAGTCCTACTGTTTCCGGAAGGCAGGTGGCTCCTGCTCTTCCCGTAATCTCGATCACATAAACCTTTCCGTCTTTTTCAATAAGGTCGCAGTTTACAGCACAGTTATCCAGCCCCACTGCACGGATAGCAAGCTTTACCTGACGTTTCGCCTCTTCTCCCAGACTGTCCTGTTTTTTCCAGGGAACAGAGTGACCTACCGGAGTGGGTACATAGCTCTGAAAGGCATCTATATTATTAGGAAGGCAGTATAAAAGTCTTCCCTCTGACATCATTGCCTCACAGCCAAAGGGTTCTCCCTCAATAAACTCTTCCACAAGACAATAATCCTTACCTGTAGCTTCCATGGTTTTTTCATAAAAGGAAAAAGCCTGTTCGCTGGTATCGCACCGGAATATCCCCCTGCTTCCCATCAGATCCACTGCCTTTATCACTACGGGAAAATCCAGTTTTTCCAGAGCTTCTGCAAGCTCCTCACGGTTTCTGATGCAGATGTGGCGGGCGCAACGTACTCCTCCTGCCATAAAAGCTTCTTTCATTTTAAATTTGTTGCTGCTGATATCAGCCGACTTTTCTGACAGTCCTTTCAGCCCAAGTTTTTCGCAGGCATAACCCATTGCCCGGACTCCTGTATCCAGGCAACAGGTAGTAATACCGTCCGCCTGAAATTTACGGGCAGCTTCCATAACCGCCCCGGGATCAGAAATATCTGTGTACGTACTTTCATCTGCTGCCTGAAATCCCGGCCAGTCACCGGGAGTGCTTGCAGCTATTGTTTTTATGCCAAGCCTTTCTGCAGCCTCATAAAGAGGAAGCTGAGAATAGCTGGCTCCTAAAATCATAAGTTTTTTCATATTTACAGGTTGTACTCCTCCAGAAAATCAAAAAATAACGGAGTTCCTCCTGTATGAAGGAACAGAATATTTTTATTCCGGATCTGATGATCCTCCAGATATTTTACCATACCACAAAAAGCCTTTCCTGTATAGGTCATATCAAGGGGGATGCCCTCTGACCGGTAAATCCTGCGGATCAGATCTGCCGTATCCTGTGAGTAGGTTCCATATCCATTTTCCATATATTGATCTGTAAAAAGAATCTTCTCTTTAAAATTCTGAGGCAGGCTGCTTTTATGCATCTGCGCATACTCCTCCAGATTCCGGGCAATTACCTGCTTTCCTCTGGTCTCATTTCTGGAAACAGAAATACCCACAATATTCCGTTCATCACCCTCTTCCAGACTTCCGGCAAGAAGGCCGGACTGTGTGGCGTTGGTGCTGGATGCAAGAAAAATATAGTCAAAATGAATACCCTTTTTTCTTTCCTGACAGCAGATTTCCTGATAAACCTCCCTGTAGGCCTCCATTGGTACCCACTCTCTGCCCTCGCCTCTGGTATTTCCGTAAATATAATAAGGCTTACAGCCTTTTTCCTTCAGCTCATCCACAGCCTTCTGCACAGCGTCTGCAATTTCTGTTTTTTTGCAGGGGATCTCTGTTACTCCCATACTCCGGATGATCCTGCTGTTCTCTGTTTCTTTATCCTCTTTTACATCCTCTGTATTATGGACCATGTAGCAGGGCAGGTGCAGCTGGTAACAAAGGGTGGCAAGGATCCGGCAGAGATTGGAATGATAATTTCCGTAAATGATCATGCTGTCGCAGTGTTCTCTTTTCATATCCTCAATAAACTTCTGTGCAAACCGAACCTTGTTCCCCCCAAAAGAATAAGGAAGAAGATCCTCTCTTTTCATATAGAAATGATTGTGCACAGGTGCTGTCTCAGCATCTTCCCTGCTGTTTCCGGTAAATCTCAGCTTTTGTATTGGAGTCTCCGGAAGCTCCCTCAGCGGATTTTCCCAGGGACCGCGATAAAAAAGCTCTTCCATTTCTTCCATAGTATCTGTCTGAAGAATAAAAAATCCGGGACGGCTTCCGCTGTCTGTAATCTGCGCCTGCTCTACGTCTCCTTCCAGCACCACTTTTTTCACCTTATCCGGATGCTCTTTCTGAAGCTCCTGAAGATGTTTCAGATCGTTACTGTCCATAAGAAACCGAATAGCAGAAACCTTTTTCTTTTTTTCTGTAAAAACCGGCGGTTTCCCGGCTGCAGTATCCACTGCCATTGCCACAAAATCCTGCCCTGTGGAAAGAGGAACAAGATCGGAACCAATGCAGTCTCCGCCCATTCTGGAACCAATCTCAATGATCCTGATATTTCCCGCTTTGTCGATCCGAAGCTCGCTGTGCCCTGCGCCGTTTCTGATTTCAAGTGCGTCAAGAGCGCGGAACACCGTATCCTGAATTTTTCCGTACATCTCTTCTGACAAAGGGGCTGGCTGCAAATGTCCTGTTTCAATGTAATGGGGACTGCCTGTTGTAAATTTTTTTGTTACTGCAAGACAGGTGTGTTCTCCTTTATAGCTGATGGTCTCCACACTGTACTCTGCTCCCTGGATATATTCTTCCACAATCGCTCTGTTTTCAAAAGACTGTTCCGCAGCCTGTGTGATGGCTCGTTCCAGGTCTTCCTGGGTATAAACCTTTGTAATGGCTCTGCTTCCGGAACGGTCTGTGGGCTTTACAATAACCGGGAATTTCTCCGGAACTACTCTGTCTCCCACAGATACTGCCTGAAAAAACGGAACCGGGATTCCGGCCTTCTGAAAAGCATTCCGCATGGCAAACTTGTTGGTGGAATTTTCAATACATGCGCTGCTGTTTCCCGGAAGCCCAAGCTTCTCTGCCAGATACTGCACTGTAATATTTGCCAGGTCAGAACCTATGGTTGCAACTGCATCCGGCTGTATTTTACGGCAGATCTCAAGAATCTGCTCTTTTTCCGTAATACTGATCTCATAAAAAAAATCCGCATCCCCGGCTCCTGTAGCGCCTTCTCTCCAGGCAAACACATGAGTTTCATATCCCATTTCTCCGGCTTTCTTTATTAAAGGGCGCTGAAAATCATTGGCCCCGATAATCACAATCTTTTTCATGGATACCTCTTTTCTGTCCGGATCACGGACATTCATCTATAGGGTATTCTATCATTTTCTCCTGAAGCTTTCCACCTTATTTTCATACCGCGGAAACTCGCATGTACATGTTACGGAACACACATGAAATGGAAGTTACTGTTGAATTCATTCTCGGTAACTTGTCAAAATGTATTTCAGATCACTTTCCAAATTCCACTCTAGTTCAGCTTCAATAATAACATATTGCCATATATGTCTCAGGATTAAAAAACATGTCAAAGTTCCTTACGGAATAATGCACCTGAACAATAACATGAAGGTTACTGTTTAATTCGTTCCCAGGGGCTTATCCAAATTCTATTCCAAAGCGCCTTCCAGAATACATTCCATATCAGCTTCGGTGATAACATGCTGCCATATATGCCTCGGGATTAAAAAACATGTCAAAGTTCCTTACGGAATAATGCCCCTGAACAATAACATGAAGGTTACTGTTTAATTCGTTCCCAGGAGCTTATCCAAATTCTATTCCAAAGTGTCTTACAAAACACATCCCGGATCACCTTCAGTGATAGCATTTTGTCCTATATGCCTCGGGATTAAAAAACATGTCAAAGTTCCTTACGGAATAATGCCCCCTGAACAGCAACATGAAGGTTACTGTTTAATTCGTTCCCAGGAGCTTATCCAAATTTCATTCCAAAGCGCCTTCCAGAATACATTCCGGCTCAGCTTCGGTGATAACATTTTATCCTGTATGTCTCGGGATTAAAAAACATGTCAAAGTTCCTTACGGAATAATGCCCCCTGAACAGCAACATGAAGGTTACTGTTTAATTCGTTCCCAGGAGCTTATCCAAATTTCATTCCAAAGCGCCTTCCAGAATACATTCCGGCTCAGCTTCGGTGATAACATTTTATCCTGTATGTCTCGGGATTTTAGAAAAAACATTCCAAAACACCTGGCGGGATTTAGGATATAACTTATATATAGCCTGCAGCCATTAACTGAGCCGTTACACATGGATACCTGGTTTTAAGCAAAAAAATGCTGCAGCTCTGACTCCCCAGCCAGTTCACTGCAGCATCTTCATCAGTCAGACATAATTTTTTTCTAAAATATTCCTAAAAAACCAAAAAGTCTCCGGAAGAACTATTTTGTCTGATACATATCATTGTAATATTTCTGGTAATCACCGCTTGTTACGTTTTTCATCCAGTCCTCATTCTCAAAGAACCATTTAATAGTCAGGCGGATTCCATCCTCGAAGCAGGTTTCCGGATACCAGCCAACCTCTTCTTTGATCTTGTCCGGAGCAATCGCATAACGGCGGTCATGGCCCTTGCGGTCCTCCACATAAGTGATCAGGTTTTCACTGACAAGCTCTCTTCTGGGATCTCCCTCCGGGAGCATTTCTTTCAGAGTATCCAGAATAATATGAATGATCTGGATATTCTGTTTTTCATTGTGACCGCCAATGTTGTAGGTTTCAAAAAGGCGGCCTTTTTCCTGAACCATGTCAATTCCTTTTGCATGATCCATAACATAAAGCCAGTCTCTTACATTCTTTCCATCACCGTATACGGGAAGCTTTTTGCCCTGAAGAGCATTGTTGATAATCAGAGGAATCAGCTTTTCCGGGAACTGGTACGGCCCGTAATTGTTGCTGCAGTTTGTAATATTTGCAGGAAACTTATAGGTATCCATGTAAGATTTTACCAGCATATCTGAAGATGCCTTGCTGGCAGAGTACGGGCTGTGAGGCGCATAGGGGGTTGTCTCATAAAAATATCCACCGTCTTCTTCCAGAGAACCATAGACCTCATCCGTAGACACATGAAGGAATTTTTTGTCCGGCTTAAAGGTTCCGTCCGGAAGCTCCCATGCAGCTTTTGCAGCATTCAGCATAACAAGAGTTCCAAGTACGTTTGTTTTTACAAAAACTTCCGGATTACGGATACTTCTGTCCACATGGCTTTCTGCTGCAAAGTGAACAACCCGGTCAATGTCATTTTCTTCAAAAATCTTCATGATTTCTTCGCTGTCACAGATATCCGCTTTCACAAACGTATAATTATCTCTGTTTTCAATATCCTTGAGATTTTCAAGGTTCCCCGCATAAGTCAGTTTATCTACGTTAATAATGCGGATTTCATTGTCATACTTCTCAAACATATAGTGAATATAGTTGGAACCGATAAAACCTGCTCCTCCTGTTACCAGATATGTTCTCATATATTCTTCCTCCTGATAAGAGGCCATTGCAGTACCTTATTTTCTACAGGATTTGCAACAGCCTCCTTTTTATTGATTAGTTATAGTTTGGATCTGTAGGATCAAAGGTTCCGCTTCCCCTTAATGGTGTCAGAGGATTTCTTCCCAACGGTCCCTTGAAACATTCATCTGATTTGTACTTGCCGTCAAATACACGAATTGTGGAACCATTACAGTTTTCCCAAATCCATTTGGCATCTGCCACACAGCAGCGAATGCATCCGTGAGAAGCCGGATTTCCAAGTTTCAGATATTCTCCTGCCGGAAGATTATTTCCATTCGGCTGACCGCTTGCAACTGAATGAATATAAATTCCATTTACTACATGAGATCCATACTGTCCCCAGGACGGTCCCATCAGGAGCTGCCAGCGATCTGCTCTGGTAATCTTAAATGTTCCAACCTTTGTAGGCGTATCCGGAAGACCAACGGATACACGAATTGTTTTAATCGGAGTTTTTTTGCTGCTGTCTGTATAAACGGTCATAACTCCATTTACACGGTCACACTCCAGATAATATTTGCTACGCCTGAACTCACTGGTTCTGTCATTGACACGGTTTCCGTTTTTATCAAAACGATAGTTCACCCCGTCAATAGTTTTTGTCATATTCTTATATACTGCTCCAGTCTGCGGATTCACATATCTTGCATTATTTTTTGAATTATTGTGTGCAATCCACTCTGTTGTAAACTTTCCGCGGCTGTCCAGATATCCATACAGATTTGTAGCCGGATCTTTCTTTACAACATTAGTAACTGCTGTCCAGTCTTCAAAATAGTATCTATTACCATTGATTGTTTTCCATCCGGCTCCATATAATCTGCCCTCTTTTGTTGCATAATAAAACTTATTATTATACTTGATCCATTGGCTCTTATATTTTTTTCCACGACACTGCGTTGATGAACTGCGTTCAAAAAAGTACTTATAATCACCTACCGTCACGGGTCCGCTTGCCATACGTCCATCACCAAGAAAATATCTGTCACCTGACCATTGGCTCTGAACATTTTCACCATTTGAGTCGAACAAAAACCATCCAACATGTTTACCATTCATGGTAACATTCTGGATTCCCTTCATTTCCTGAATACGACCGGGAAGACTTCCGATATAATAATAACGTCCTTTCTTGTTTCCGTGTACACGAATCCACCGTTTAGTCCATTCTACACGTTTTCCGTCTTTACCAAAATAATATCTGGCATTATTCCATTTAACAACGCTGTCTTTGTATACCCAGCCATATTTATTTGCCATATAGTAGGAACCATTAGCAGCTTTAATCACTTTGTCTTTGGCAAGATATCCGTAAGAATCAATCAGATATTCTGTATTCTTGGAAGGCGCAAGCAATTTATATACACCTGCTCCTTTTTTTTGATTAAGACCGTTGGATCCAAAGAAAAGCCATTTGTCTCCCTTGCTGGTTTTCATACTTGCCCAACGATTGAATACCATTTTTCCAGGAACCTTTTCGCCTGGCTCACTCTTTCTGAATGCATACAGTCCTTTTCTTCCATTATAGGAAGCTTCTACTACACCAATATATGGTTTGCCATCTTCCAAAAGATAATAAAACTGACCACCAATCTTGTATATCATATTAGGTGTAATTTCTTCTGCTCTTCCATCCTCACCATATTTATGAAAAGCGCCTGCATCCCACATGTATCCGGTATTCTTCTGCATCTGTCCCATGTTGGAATTAAAAGGAGTAGGTGTATTTCCTGCCTCTGTGTCAGGATTTGTCACCTTGGCACTGGAGCTGTACTGAAAGAAATACTCAGCTGGTGAATCGTAAGAAAATCCCTCTGTTCCTGGATTCACAACTCTTTTTCCTGTCAGCATACACCCATTTTCATTAAAATAGTATGTTCCTTTTTGAAGAACCTGACCCTGGCTGTCTACTGTTGTAATTTCAACCAATGCATTCCTGTAATATTCCACCGGTTCTTTTGCATCCACAGACATATCATCTTGCGGTATATTATTTTCTGCTTCCGGAACAGCATCCACATCAGGGATTACTTCCGGGATTGTCTCCAGCTGTTCTGTCTCTCCCTGAATATCGTCTGCAGGATTTTCTGTTTCTTCTATGTTCATTGCATCTTCAGATACAGTTTCTGGTTCAACCTCTGTTGCAGAATCCTGATTTTCTGTCTGAACATCCGGCAGTTCCTCCGGTACAGTACCTTCATCAGCAACGGTTCCATCTAAAACTTCTGAGTTTTCATCATCAACTGCAATATCTTTTGTCTTTGGAAGCTTCTGAAGCATCCACTTATTTCCCTCTTCCAGTTTCCAGCGGGTGTAAAGCAGGGTAGCCGTATGCTTTTCTGTATCCTCTGATTCAAAAGATGCTGCCGGTTCTGCAGTTGTATTTTCCATTTCCGGTACAGTCTGAGGCTTCTGTTCCAGTTCAGGCATATTATCACCTGAACTGAAAAGATCATCTGCAAATCCCTCTTCCGGTTCTGTACTGTCTGTCACGTCATTGCCGTCTGTATTATCAGAAGGTTCATCAGAGGGCTGCTGCACCTCTCCCTCAGGATCTCCAACAAAAATGTCTCCACCATCCGTATCTTCCGGCGCCTCTGTTTCACCGCCATCCATCGGCTCTTCTTCCACAGTAACATCTGATGAAGAATCCGAAAAACTGTTTTCAGAATCAGACTCCACTGCCGTATCCAGCATTGCTGCCGCACCGGCCTCAGTTACCATAGATGAACACATTGTCAGGCTCAAAAGAATCGCCACTACTCGTTTTTTCAACGTACTTCCTCCTTATTTATTCTTCTTCATTCCACATGTTATTATTTATTCACCAAGGCCGCTGCTGATAGCTTTGACCATAGCTTTCATTGCCTCCTCCTCGTCTGCCCCTTTGCAGACAAGCTCAATTTCATCCCCGCATTTTACGCAGGCCCCCAATACGCTGAGCACACTCTTTGCATTGGCTGTTCCCCCCTCGTACGTAAAGGTAATCAATGACTGATACTTGATCGCCTCATTACACAAATTCCCTGCAGGCCGCAAATGAAGCCCGGAAGGATTATTGATTGTAATTTTCTGACTGACCATATTCCCTTCTCCTGTTTAACTGTTTTCTTCTGCCTTGGAAATCCTGGAAACCTCAATTTGTGTTTTTACCTCATCCACAAGTTCATATCCCTCGGGAATCTCGATATCAACAACCACCTCGTAAGTTCCTTCTTTTTTATCTTTCAGATCAATGGAGGCTTTAATATTTTTTTCCTTCAGATCTCCCAGGTCCTCTTTTGTTTTCTTTACACGAAGTTCTACCTGTGCCGCATCAAATGCCACCTGCATTCCATCCGGCACGTTTTCCACTTTAATATTTTTTGTAGGAACCTCGCATACAGTACTTCCCTCCGGAAGAATATTTACATGAACAAATACATCTTCACTGGAATCACTGGTCAGTTTCAGTCCCTCCGGAAGATAATCAGATATATTTATTTTTTCTTCACAGTCCTTATCCCTGCCGGATATATCAATAGCCTCTGCGGGAATCCATACTGTGTTATTCTGCTCAGCAAGAGCATGTAACGCCTCATCGCTTCCCGACACACTAATCACATTGGGCGTAGTGGTAACACCTTCCACCTGATAACCATCTGCCGGCGTTCCGGAGCATTCTGCGCTGATTTTTACATCTGTACGCACTTTCCATAAACGGGCAGTCACATAAACCTTTGACACATTAAGATATGACATATCCTGGCTGCTGAACTGCTCGCCGTTTTTGTCAATGACTGTAACATCTGTCTCTCTGGTCACATCGGAAGATGCGCCACTGACATCAACAGAGGCTGTTACTTTATCTATTTTATTGATTAGAGATGTTGGTCCTGTAATCCTGATTTTCTCAGGACTGGATACTAAATTTCCAATTTCATAGCCTCTTTCAGGCTTTGTATCTTTGGTTGTCACAGTAACAACAAACTCCTTAGTTTCCTTATCCTCTATATGAAGGCTGAGATTCTGAGGCGACACCTGAATGTTACCCGGAGCAATATTATCTACTGTAGCCGTAATAGGTACCATAACCGGATTGGTATCCAGGCTCACTGCCTGCTGCAGATCGGCTGCTGCGCGAATATCCGCTGACGTCAGATCATCCAGAACCTTTCTCTGAGCCTTGATTGTGACACGGATCGGCTCCTGTTCCTCATTTCGCATGCACATTTTGCCGTCTGCGTCAATATAGGCTTCATTCAGAAGCTGAACGTCTGTTACTATAAAAGTCTTTTTCACAATCGGATTATCTATATTAATAGCAAGAAGCCATACCAGAACAGCAACAAGCAGAGAAAGAATTTTCAGAGAGAGATTATTTGTCAGTTTTTCCTTCATGCTTTGACCTCCCTTTTAAAAGCTGTCTCAGTTTGTTGTTATCCACGATTGTTTTATTCTGCGCTTTTTCAAGAATTTCTCTCAGCTTGGCAGATGAAACATTTCTCTCAAGTTTCCCTTCCTGCGCCACAGAAATCTGTCCGGTTTCTTCTGATACGATAATGGTTACAGAATCTGAAACCTCACTGATTCCCACCCCAGCCCTGTGTCTGGTTCCAAGCTGCTTGCTCAGTTCCATATTATCTGACAAAGGGAGATAACAGGTAGCTGCCACTATACGGTTCCCTCTCATAACAACTGCCCCGTCATGAAGAGGAGTATTGTGCTCAAATATATTAATAAGAAGCTGACTGGAAAGAACTGCATCCACATTGATTCCTGTACGGATATATTCATCCAGGCGATTTTTCTGTTCAATAACGATCAGAGCCCCTGTCTTAACCTCCCCCATGTCAAAGCAGGCTTTCACAAGTTCGTTGATCGTTTTATCTGTAAAACGCTCTTTTACTTCTTTTCCCACATCAAAGGGAATGATGGCTGACATGATCCGCTTCTGCCCCAGCTGTTCTACAATTTTACGCAGTTCCGGCTGAAAGATAACGATCACTGCCATAATCAGTACGCCGGAAAGCTTGGACACGATCCACAGGATCGTATTCATCTTAAAAATGTACGCAATGAGCAGAAAGGCACTGATAACCAGAAGCCCCTTCAAAAGAGTATAGGCGCGGGTATACTTGATCCATACCATAAACTGATATACAAATACAGAAATCAACAGAATTTCTATTACATCAATGATATTGACAGAAGGCATATTGATATGCGATACGTATCTGTTCAATACACTTATGATGTTCTGCATAACTGCTCCTCTCTTTCTCATACATTTTCATGTTACAGATCACATTTCTGTTACAGATCTTTCAGGGATTCCTCCAGTTTCTTCTCAAAATCAACATTGTCCACAGAAGGTCTTCTGAGCAGCTGCTCATCCTGCTGCGGCCTGCGTTTTCCGGACTGTTTCTTCGGTTCCTGTCCCTGAAACAGCGGCTCGTTATATTTTACCACATGCTCATTCTGTTTTTTTTCTTCCCGTGACGGCTCGGCGTTGATTTTTTTGATACTGCGATCAGAAGTAGCTACAAGAGCCTTGGGAACCGCTTTTACATAATAATAATACTCATCGTCCTCATATTCAAGTCTTTCTGTACGTGTATAGTCTCCTCCGTATACAAAAAATTCAAGAACAAGACCAATAAGGACAGACACAACAGAAAAGATGATCATCGAAACCACAGAGATAGAAATCCCCATAAAAATACTTCCGATCAGCATAATGACTATATAAGTTACGCCGCCTGCAACAATAGCAATGCGCCATGCATAATCAAACATTCTGGTTCTTATCAGATTTACCACCAGTATCACAGCCACAAAAGCCACAAGAGTCAGCCACATCTCTCCGTTTTTCATCAGTCCGTCAGAGAGAAGCGTGATTCTGTCCATGATCTCCCCTTCCGGATTCTGCAGTATCTGAGACTGACTTCCAAGAAATCTTACAAAGTAATAGATAATCACACCGCCGGCTGCCGGAAGTGCAGAAAGCGCACTGCTTAAAAGGCCGCAGCCAACCGGCAGAAGTACCGGAAGGTCAAATGCACAGGCAAGCGGTGTCAAAACCACAACAATATTCTGCTCTGTACTGAATCTGAGAAATACGATCATCATAAAAAGAATCAGAACAAGCATGAATCCCGCAACATCGATTCCCAGAGCATAGCTGTGACCCACCATCATAGCAAATCCTGCAAATATAGTCATTGCAGATGGCAGAATAGAACAGATCAGCGCAAGTATCAGTACCACGAACATATTATCCAGAGCTGTCATATATCCCATATTGGAATTGATCCATATAAAATATATCAGAGCCAGAACAAATTTCATCAATGGCTGCAGATACATTTCATATTTTGCATAGAATCCTTTTATTTTCTGTTTAAATTCCAGTAAAGCTGTCATTTCCGATACCCTCCCGCAGTTCCTCTGCCTGCTGCTTTTTTCTCTTCGCGCGCATAAATCTTGCTGAGTTCAGTAAGCTGGCTGTAATACTCCCGCACACTCTTTTTGGCTTTATAATACCGCACAGAATACTGAATATAAGTAAGAACAGAATATACTACAAGAACAACAGCATATCCTACAATTATGTAAATACCCATGGAAACAAGATTCATCTTATGGATATTTTCCATCAGATACTCACCAAAATATACAGCTACTGCAGCAATTGCCAGCGCATACCCGATGGTAACAAGAAAAAAGTTCTTGATCAGAGCCAGTCCGATATAGTCACTTCTGTAATACTTGCTGACCGGAAGGTATCTTCTGCCTTTTCCCTGCTCATACATAGCAATTTTGGTCATTATTTTAACCTTTTCTTCGTTGATCATGATCTACTCCTCAATAAGCAATCTGTTTCTGAATAAACCGCCGGACATATCTGTCTCCTGTATTTTCTGCAAAAGGACACAGATATTCACAGTAATTTAATTGTAACATATATCATTATCCATGAAAAGTGTTTTTCTGGTTTTTCTACTGCTGTCCTGTACACAGCGTTATAAAATACACATGCTCAGCGCCTGCTTCCTTCAGGCACCGGGCCATTGCATCCACAGTGCTTCCCGTTGTGTATACATCATCAATTACAAGTACGGTCAGCCCCCGGATATTTTCCTCTGCCCGGAATGCGTCTGCAAGATTTTGCCTTCTCTGCGCTGCATTCAGCTTTTTCTGGGACTTTGTACTGCGAACCTTTTTTACCAGCCCATGGGCCACTGGAATCTGAAGCTGCTCTCCCACTCTGTCCGCCAGATATGCAGACTGGTTAAATCCTCTCATACGCTGCTTTCGATTTGTAAGGGGAACCGGCACGATCACATCCGGCTGCCATCTCCTGATATCTTTTCCTGTATATCTACACACTGCATCCGCATAATAATCCCCGTATTCCCTGCATCCGTAATATTTGTATCTCACAAGCGACTGTCTCAGCTTCCCATTATAAATAAAAACAGATTTTCCCTGGTCAAAGCTGCGGCAAAGCGCTGAACATTCTCCACAGTATTCTTCCTGATCTTTTACAGGCTTTCCGCATTTCAGACAATAATCCTCCCCAATCCTGCAAAATCCCTTTTCACATTCCGGACAGATCAGTGTTTTCTGATCTTTTAGTATTCTGTGACACACCGGGCAGTGCCTGGGGTAAAGGATATTGAGAAACACATTCACATATTTATTCAAAAACAGTCCTTTCTCCCCGATGAAAAAGGCCTCTACAGCTCTTCTTTCAATCTGATATCAAGAGAACTGTAGCGTCTCTGTTGCTTTTCGTTTTTTATCATTTCCCGGAAAGTTTCTTCACTGCCCACAATTGTCACACAACGGCGTGCTCTTGTAACAGCCGTATACAGAAGATTTCTGTTTAAAAGCATCCTCGGTCCTGACAGAAGAGGAATCACCACTGCCGGATACTCAGAGCCCTGGGATTTATGTATGGTCACTGCATAGGCAAGTTCCAGTTCTTCCAGCTGTTTAAAGGAATATTCCGCACAGCGTCCGTCCTCGAATTCTACTTCCGCTGTTTCCGAAAATTCATTGATCGTTTTCAGGATCCCCGTGTCACCGTTAAAGACACCCACGCCCTTATCTACAGGAATCCCGTACCTTCCGCGGATCTCCCATTCAAGCTGATAGTTGTTCCGGATCTGCATGACTTTGTCGCCTTCCCGGAACAGACCCTGACCATATTCTTTTTCTTTTTTGGATGGTTCCGGAGGATTCAGATAACGCTGCAGGATCTGGTTCAGCCTTTCCACGCCCAGAAGTCCCTTTCGCATAGGTGTCAGAACCTGGATATCAAACGGCTTTGCCTCAACATATCTGGGAAGCTTTTCCTGGATCAGGGCAATCACCACTCGGATGATAATATCTGCATCCTGTCTCTTCAGAAAAAAGAAATCGCTGCTTTTATTACTGAGAGTCACCTGTTCTCCCCTGTTGATCTTGTGGGCATTGACAACAATATCACTCTCTGACGCCTGCCGGAAGATCTTTTTCAGCTCTACCACCGGAAATTCTCCGCTTCGGATAATGTCTCTTAAAACATTTCCCGGCCCCACACTTGGAAGCTGGTTTTCATCTCCTACAAGAATCAGCCGTGTTCCTGCGGTTACTGCCAGAAGAAGGGAATGCATCAGCTGAATATCCACCATAGACATCTCATCTATAATGATCACATCTGCTTCAAGAGGATTTTCCGCATTTCGCTCAAAATGAACTGCCTGTCCCTGTCTTTCCTCTTCCGGCATTCCGTTTAATTCCAAAAGCCGGTGTATGGTCTGAGCTTCATAGCCTGTAGCCTCTGTCATCCGCTTTGCAGCCCTTCCTGTAGGCGCTGCCAGACGCAGTTCACTGCCTTCTCCTTCAAAAAAACGGATAATTGCGTTAATGGTTGTCGTTTTTCCGGTTCCCGGTCCTCCGGTTAAAATAAAAAGACCGTGGCCGGCAGCCTCGGTCACTGCTTTTTTCTGCATTTCATCCAGTGTTGTGCCTGTTTCCTTTTCAATCTGGGCAATCCTGCGCTGCACAAAAGCTTCATCCTCAGGACAGTCAATATTCAGCTCTCTTAACATTCTGGCGGTATTGAGCTCCAGGTAATAAAAACGACTGGGGTAAACCAGTACCATTTCCCCCTCTTCTTTCTGGATCACCTTTCTTTCCATGGAAAGATCCATAAGGTGCTTTTCCATATAGGAGGCGTCCACTCCAAGAAGCTCGGAGGATCTCCGGAACAGTTCCTCTTTCGGAAGATACACATGGCCTTCTCCTGTCGCCTGTAAAAGAGTATACATCATTCCGCTTTTGATCCTGTAATCTGAATCTGTATGAATACCTATGCGCCCTGCGATCTCATCCGCGATTTTAAACCCCACGCCACTGATGTCATCTGCAAGGCGGTAAGGATTTTCCTGAAGAACACTGTAAACAGAATCTCCGTATTTCTGATAGATTTTTGCCCCCAGATTCAGGGAGATCCCGTATTTCTGCAAAAACATCATTGCTTTTCGCATATCTGCCTTTTCTTCCATCTGAGCAGCGATCTCGCGGGCCTTTTTTTCACTGATCCCCTTGATCTCAGCCAGACGTTCAGGCTCTTCTTCCACGATCCGAAGGGTATCTGCCCCAAACCTGCGGACAATCCTGGCAGCCAGAGCCGCTCCAATCCCCTTAATAGCCCCGGAGCCAAGGTAGCGCTCCATTGCCATGGTATCCTCAGGCATTTTTTCTGTAAAAGAGGTGATCTGGAACTGTTTTCCATAAATATGATGATTGATAAAATTCCCGGAAGCCTCAATGGTGGCTCCCTGGCTGATCACAGGAAAAGTTCCCACACAGGTCAGCTCCTCATCGTCGCATTCTGTTCCTTTCAGAACAAGGACCGTATATCCGTTGTCTTCATTTCTGAATATAATATGGTCAATATATCCTGTTACGCTTTCACTCATCTTACTCTTCCATTCTTGCTCTTACTTCAGCATATTTTCCGGTTCCTACAGCAACTACGCTCATTGCATTCTGCACGGTCAGTGTGCTGACTCCTGTTTTCCTCTCGATCAGCGTATCCATTCCCCGAAGAAGCGCGCCGCCTCCCGTAAGAACAATCCCGCGGTCAACAATATCTGCCGCCAGTTCCGGCGGAGTTTTTTCAAGAACCCCATGCACAGTCTCTACGATCTGTCCTGTGGCATCCTTCAGAGCAGCCCGCACTTCTTCAGAGGTCAGCTTAACTGTTTTGGGAAGTCCTGTCATAATGTTTCTGCCTTTTACCTCCATAACATGAGGACTGGACTCTTCAATTGCCGTTCCTATTTTGATTTTTATTTCCTCTGCCATATCCTCTCCGATAAAAAGGCTGTGGCTTTTGCGCACGTAATTCATGATTGCCTGGTCAAAGGCGTCTCCTGCCACCTTAACAGAGGCAGAAACAACCACGCCTCCCAGAGAGATCACTGCCACATCTGTGGTTCCTCCGCCTATGTCTACGATCAGATTTCCAAAAGGCTTGGTTACATCCACACCGGAGCCTATGGCTCCGGCAATTGGCTCGTCTACCAGAAAAACTTCTCTGGCCCCGGCCTGATAAGTAACTTCCTCAACAGCTTTTCTCTCAATCTCCGTAATCCCGCTTGGAACGCAGATACTGATCCGGGGCTTACGGAAAACTCTGTTTCCCATTGCCTTTGTTATAAAATATTTCAGCATTTTTTCTGTAACATTAAAGTCAGCGATCACTCCCTGACGTATAGGGCGGATCACTTCCATATTAGAGGTCACATGGCCTGCCATCTGACGGGCCTCTTCCCCTATGGCTCTGATCTTTTCTGTATTTTTATCATAAACAACTACAGAAGGTTCCTGAAGAACAAGTCCCTTTGCCGTAGAATACACCAGACAGTTTCTGGTGCCCAGATCGATTCCGATATCACTTGCAGGCATAATGCCCTCCTTTCTGACCAAACTCTGTCACTGACGTAATTTTGTACCGGAGAATTCTTTACCTCTCCGACAGTTCTCTGTTTACTGCTTCAGATATCTGGCCACGTACTGTCCCGTATAGGATTCCGGTATTTTTACAATTTCTTCGGGCGTTCCCTTTGCGATCACTGTTCCGCCCCGATCGCCGCCCTCAGGTCCCATGTCAATAATATAATCTGCTGTTTTGATCACATCAAGATTATGCTCGATCACTACTACTGTATTTCCACCGTCTGCCAGACGTTTCAAAATATCTACCAGTTTATGCACATCCGCGAAATGAAGACCGGTTGTGGGCTCGTCCAGAATATAGATGGTTTTTCCTGTGCTTCTTCTGCTGAGTTCCGTTGCCAGCTTGATTCTCTGCGCCTCTCCTCCGGAAAGCTCTGTGGAGGGCTGGCCAAGGCGGATATAGGAAAGTCCCACATCATATAAGGTCTGGATCTTCCTGCGGATAGACGGGATATTTTCAAAAAATCCCAGCGCCTCTTCCACGGTCATATTCAGCACATCATAAATATTTTTGTCCTTATACTTGACTTCCAGGGTTTCACGATTGTATCGTTTGCCTTTGCAGACCTCACAGGGCACATAAACATCTGATAAAAAATGCATCTCAATCTTGATGATTCCGTCTCCGCTGCAGGCTTCACATCTTCCGCCCTTTACATTAAAGCTGAAGCGTCCCTTTTTATACCCTCTTGCCTTGGCGTCTGCCGTAGAAGCAAAAAGATCCCGGATCTGATCAAAAACTCCTGTATAAGTTGCGGGATTGGATCTGGGAGTTCTTCCTATAGGAGACTGGTCAATACTGATCACCTTGTCAAGCTCTTCCAGTCCCAGTATTTCCTTATGTTTTCCCGGAATGATACGGGCTCTGTTCAGGTCTCTCGCCAGAGTTTTATAAAGCACCTCGTTGATCAGAGAGCTTTTTCCCGATCCGCTGACACCGGTGACACAGGTCAGAATCCCAAGAGGAATATCCACATTTACCTGTTTCAGATTGTTCTCCGAAGCTCCTCTGATCTTCAGCCATCCCGTTGGCTTCTTCCGCTCTTCCGGTATCGGGATTCTGCATTTTCCGCTTAAATAAGCACCTGTTATGGAATTTTCATTTTTCATCAGATCTTCTGCAGTTCCCATTGCCACAAGTTTTCCACCATGTTCCCCGGCTCCGGGACCAATATCCACAACACAGTCTGCAGCCCGCATGGTATCCTCATCGTGCTCTACCACAATCAGACTGTTTCCCAGATCTCTCAGACGCATCAGCGCTTTCAGAAGCTTGTCGTTATCTCTCTGATGAAGTCCGATACTTGGCTCATCCAGAATATAGGCCACGCCTACAAGACCGGAACCGATCTGCGTTGCCAGACGGATTCTCTGCGCTTCCCCTCCGGAAAGAGTTGCTGTAGCCCGTCCCAGAGAAAGGTAGTCAAGTCCTACCTCTGCCAGGAATCCCACTCTTGCCCGGACCTCCTTCAGAATCTGCCTTCCGATCAGTTCCTGCTGTTCTGTCAGCTTCAGTTCAGCCAGAAACTTCTTCAGATTCTCTATGGAAAGAGCCGTCAGCTCATAAATATTCTTATTGCCAACAGTAACAGCCAGAGCTTCTTTTTTCAGACGCTGTCCCTTACAGGTTTTACATGGGGTGATGCGCATAAAAGTTTCATATTCCTGCTTCATGGCATCGGAACCGGTCTCCCGGTATCTTTGCTCCACATTTTTGATCAGTCCCGGAAACGCCACATCATAAACGCCTTCTCCTCTCTGACCCTTATAATAAACCTTAACAGACCTGCCTTCTGTTCCATGGATCAGCACATCTTTTATTTTCTGGGGATAATCCTGAAAAGGTGTGTCCAGACTGAAATTATATTCCTTTGCAAGAGCATCCAGAATGGCTCTTGTAAAGCTTCCCTTATCCGTACAGGACTGCCATCCCATTACAGCGATAGCTCCCTGTGAAATGCTCAGTGATTTATCCGGAATCATCAGATCCTCATCAAATTCCATTTTGTATCCAAGGCCGTAACAATCCGGACAGGCTCCAAAAGGATTGTTAAAAGAGAAACTTCTTGGCTCGATCTCATCAATGCTGATCTGACAGTCAGGGCAGGAAAAGCTCTGGCTGAAGGTCAGAACATTTCCGTCCATGGTATCTACCATGAGAAGTCCCTCTGCAAGATCCAGAACAGTTTCAATGGAATCTGCCAGTCTTTTTTCGATTCCCGGTTTTACCACAAGACGGTCTACGATAATTTCAATATTATGTTTGATATTTTTGTCCAGCTTAATCTCTTCTGACAGTTCATACAGGCTTCCGTCAATCTGAACACGGACAAATCCGCTTCTTTTTGCCTGTTCCAGAAGCTTGACATGGGTTCCCTTCCGCCCTCTGACCACAGGAGCCAGAAGCTGAAGCTTTGTCCGCTCAGGCAGAGACATGATATGATCCACCATCTGATCCACGGTCTGTTTTTTTATCTCTTTTCCGCACTTGGGACAATGAGGAATTCCTATTCTTGCATACAGAAGACGAAGATAGTCATAAATTTCCGTCACGGTTCCCACTGTGGAACGGGGATTTCGGTTGGTGGATTTCTGGTCAATGGAAATTGCCGGAGGAAGCCCTTCAATCATTTCCACATCCGGTTTTTCCATCTGTCCCAGAAACTGTCTTGCATAGGAAGAAAGAGATTCCATGTAACGTCTCTGTCCTTCTGCATAAATGGTATCAAAAGCCAGAGAAGATTTTCCGGATCCACTGACACCTGTCAGAACCACAAATTCATCTCTCGGAATATCCACGCTGAGGTTTTTCAGATTATTTACATTTGCCCCGCGGATTCTGATAAACTTTTTGCCTGTTGTATGTTCAGCCATTTGTTCCTCCAATTTCTATCCTGTATATACCTGGATTCTGTATCCTGCTTTTGGTTTCAGCCCTTCAGTCCTGAAGAAAATCTGACAGAATGTGATTGCTTACATGTATTCCCTTTCGCGTAAAACGCCAGAATCCACCGCTTTCTTCCAGAAATCCCATGATTTCATATTTTTTCAGAACTTTTCCGTAAATTTCTTCAATTTCTTTTCCGAAACGTCCCCTGAACTCCTGGACAGAAATGCCTTTTGTCATCCGAAGTCCAAGAAACATAAACTCTTCCTGCTGCTCCTTTTCTGACAAAGCAGCAACATCCCGGCGGATTATCCGGGGATTCCTGCTGTTCTCCAGATATTCCTGCAGATTCCGGGTATTGCAGAACCGGTATTCCCTCTGTTCCGGGCTGCAGTATTCTGTTCCGTCCATACCTTCTCTTTCAGAGCTTCCGCTGGTTTCCTCTCCACAAAGGCATTTCCATAGTTCTTCATCTACAAGAGAGGCTGATCCCAGTCCAAGTCCAAGATACTCTGTTCTTTTCCAGTAACCTATATTATGTCTGCACTCATATCCATTCTTTGCATAATTAGATATTTCATACTGTTCAAATCCATATCTCTTCAAAATATCTGCCGTATCTTCATACATCTGATATTCCTCATCCTCACCGGGAAGCTTCAGTTCTCTCCGGGCAAAAGGCGTCCCATCTTCCACGATCAGGCTGTAGGCGGATATATGCTCCGGCTTCAGTTCTGCTGCAATTTTCAGATTATGTATCCATTTTTCACAGGTCTGTTCCGGAATTGCTGACATCAGATCAATATTAATATTGTCAAATCCGGCAGCTCTTGCCAGCTCATAGCTTTCCAGAAATTCTTCATACGTATGAATCCTTCCAAGAAGCTGAAGCTCCCTGTTATCCGCTGACTGAAGTCCCAGACTGAGACGGTTGATACCGGCCGCCCGATATATTTCTAACTTATCAGAAGAAAGAGTACCGGGATTGGCCTCTATGGTGATCTCTGCATTCTCAGAAAATTCAAATCTGTCTCGGAGAGCCGCCATGATCCGTTCCATGTCCGAAGCATCCAGAAGAGACGGCGTTCCTCCTCCTGTAAACACAGAAACAACTTCTCTGTCCAGGTGTTCCGGAAGCGCCTGAATTTCTCTAATAAGAGCCTCTGTATATGCTTTCCTGGTCTCTGTGCCGGACGGACCGGAAAGGAAATCACAGTAATCACATTTCTTCACACAAAAAGGAATGTGAAGATAAAGTTCCAGAGGTTTTTTCCCTTTATTCTTCAATAATGTCCTCCTGATCTCCTGTGTCGCTGCCGTTATCGGTTTCCGGTTCCGGACTTTCTGCATTTTCGGAGTTCTCACCTGTTCTGCTGTCGGTTTCTTTATCGTCTGTCTTGTTCCCGTTGACCAGATATTCATTTACCATGGTAATATTTCCGTTTTTGACTACTGCCTTCTGATCCATTTTATCCGGTTCAGGCGCAGGCGACGGCTCAGGTGTGATGCTGATCTTCAGAACCTGCTGGGTGGCCGGATCCTTTTTCTTTTTGCCGCAGCCGCATCCTGCCATAAACACACAGAGCAGAAGCACAGAAACAACAACCAGCTTTCTTGCTGCATTTTTTTTCATTTCCTATCTCCAATTCTGACAGGCTCAGGCCTGTTCAGGCTATTTTCCTTACTGTTCCTGACCTTTACAGCCTTCTGCGTCCAGTCACCTATTAGTACTGTTTCTGACCTTCACAGAATTCCTTATTTCTCATCCAGCTTCAGGACACTCATAAAGGCTTTCTGAGGAATTTCCACATTTCCTACCTGACGCATGCGCTTCTTTCCCTCTTTCTGTTTTTCCAGAAGCTTTTTCTTACGGCTGATATCGCCGCCATAGCATTTGGCAAGCACGTCTTTACGCATGGCCTTAACTGTCTCTCTGGCAATGATCTTGCTTCCGATCGCTGCCTGGATAGGAATTTCAAAAAGCTGTCTGGGAATTTCCTCTTTCAGCTTCTCGCACATTTTACGTCCTCTTTCATAGGCAGTTTCCGCATGAACAATAAAGGAAAGGGCGTCTACCTCTTCCTTATTTACAAGAATATCCAGCTTCACAAGCTCGCTGCGCTCATAACCGCAGAGATCATAATCAAGAGATGCATATCCTCTGGATCTGGATTTCAGAGCGTCAAAGAAGTCATAAATAATCTCATTCAGAGGCAGCTTATATTTCAGAAGCGCACGGGTTTCCTCCATATAATCCATGCCAATATACTGTCCCCGGCGTTCCTGACAAAGATCCATGATCGCGCCGATAAATTCCGTCGTTACCATGATCTCAGCATTTACCATAGGCTCTTCCATATACTCAATTTCTGAGGGATCCGGAAGATTGGACGGATTGGTAAGTTCGATTACCTCTCCGTTTGTTTTATAGACCTTATAAATAACGCCTGGAGCGGTAGTGACAAGATCAAGGTTATATTCTCTCTCCAGTCTCTCCTGAATGATCTCCAGATGAAGCAGCCCCAGAAATCCACAGCGAAAACCGAAGCCCAGCGCCACAGAAGTCTCCGGCTCGTAGAAAAGAGACGCATCGTTTAACTGAAGCTTTTCCAGAGCGTCTCTCAGATCCCCGTACTTGGCTCCGTCTGCCGGATAAAGGCCGCAGTAAACCATAGGCTGAACCTTCTTATATCCGGGAAGCGCCTCCGCACACGGTCTGGTCACTTCTGTAACCGTATCGCCTACGCGGGTATCACTGACGTTTTTGATGCTTGCTGTAAAGTAACCTACCATTCCAGCAGACAGCTCATCACATGGAATAAAACGGCCGGCTCCAAAATATCCAACCTCCACAACCTCTGTTGAAAAACCTGTTGCCATCATTTTTACTTCTGTGCCTTTTCTGATACATCCGTCCATCAGCCTGCAGAATACAATAACACCTTTATAGGAATCATAGATAGAATCAAAGATCAGGGCTTTTAACGGAGCATCCGGATCTCCTTCCGGCGCCGGGATCTTCTCCACGATCTGTTCCAGCACATCCTCAATATTCAGTCCTGTTTTTGCAGAGATCCTTGGCGCGTCCTCTGCCTCCAGTCCGATCACATCCTCGATCTCACTGATCACGCGGTCCGGTTCCGCGCTTGGAAGATCGATCTTATTGATCACCGGAAGCACATCCAGATTATGTTCAAGAGCCAGATATACATTTGCCAGTGTCTGAGCCTCAATTCCCTGAGCAGCATCTACCACAAGGATGGCTCCGTCACAGGCCGCAAGGCTTCTGGAAACCTCATAATTAAAATCCACATGTCCCGGCGTATCGATCAGGTTAAAAATATATTCTTCTCCATCCTTTGCTTTATAAACAATCCGGACTGCCTGAGATTTAATAGTAATCCCTCTTTCTCTTTCCAGATCCATATTATCCAGAATCTGCGCCTGCATTTCTCTCTGTGTCAGAAGTCCGGTCTTCTCAATAATACGGTCGGCAAGTGTGGACTTGCCATGGTCTATATGTGCAATAATGCAGAAATTACGAATCTTGCTCTGATCTGTCATTCCGCAGCGTTCCTCCTCTTATCTCAGTGTATTTTCGTTATATCGTGCCCCATTATAGCATATCCGCCCTCATCAAGTCCAGTTATCAGCCCTGCTTTCCAAGGCCTTTCGCAGTCATACATGCTATTTGTTTTCCTGCTTTCATTATACAAACATACGTTCATATTTTCAAGACCTATTTTCTTTTTTCCTTCGACAAAACTTAAATGCATTTTTAAATTCCATCTGGCAAAAGTAAATACCATATCTGTAAATGAGCAGATTTAAAAAGCACACAAAATCTTCGCTGTTTTGTCTTTACAGGATATACAAATAAAGTTTAAAATTTGTTTATGTCCGCATACTGTGGATTTTATTGTGCAAAATTCTGTATTGTCTCATTTACAGTTCCATATAACGCATAAATCCTTATAAAATAAACAGAAGCTGCTCCTGCATATATCCTCTATTGCCTTTAAGAGTTTTCATTCTGTATAATGTAAGCAAGATTTTTCACTCCCCTGTCAGGACTCTGTTCAGAATATCTGCAAAAGGTTCCATTGCATTTTTTACCTCCTGCACTGTATTTGTCTGCGCCCCCGCTTCCAGAAGAACTGCTCTTTTTCTCAGATGCAGATTATATCTCAGTCCGGACAGATAGATTCCTCTGTAAAAATCCGGATAATACTGCGCGGCCTGGTATTCCATCTGAAAAGAAAAAGCAAGATTATCCTGTATGTATGGATTGGGCAGGTAATCCACCGGTCCGCCTGAGGCTGTATAACTGAGCCCGTTAAAGAACATGATCTGGGCCGTAGGTTTGCCGTTGATCTCTGTTACCAGCCGACGATCCTCCGCCACACCGTCCCTGTGAAGATCTATTACTACTTCTATAGAAGGATTTTCTTTCAGAATCTGTTCTATATAAGGCCGGGCGTAATCATAGGCTTTATTCCTGTCCAGCACGCCTCCTGCCAGATCAAATTCCTCTGTTACGTGAAGTACCTGATAGCCATAGGTTTCTGTAAGAATTTTTGCCAGATAGTTTCCCACTCCCACAATAGAATCCTCCACCACGCCTTCTCTGGAATCTGCAAAAGTTTCCTGTGTATGGCTGTGATAAATAAGAATCTGAGGCGTCCGCGGATCCTTCTTTACCGTAAGATCATTTGCCAGAAATTCTGCTGCATTCAGCTGCTCTGCGCTGGTGGCAGTATCCTCGTCTACAATAAAAAAATTATTCAGCAGATAATCATAATCTGCCAGGATCTCTGGAGCCAGATCAATAACCGGGGCAGGCTGAATCTGCGCCAGTGCAGGCTGTGCAGAGGCTGCTGAACTGACTGCCGGACTGGCAGTGGGACCTGATGCCGGGCTGACTTCCGGTTTTGATGTGGGAATCGCCTCTGTCTCAGAGCTTTTCTTTTCTCCGGTCACCTGCGGTTCCTGCAAGTGCCTGTCCGATTCTTCTGTTTTTTCTTCCGTTTTTTCATTTTCTGACAGGTGTGCTTCCGGTCTGTTTTTCTCTTTTTCAACGGCCGTTTCCTGATTTTCCCTCATATCGTCACTGCCCGACTGAAGATTTTCCGCCTTCATCATATCAGCCAGATATTTTGCATTACTTTCCACAAGTTTTTCATAGGTTTCCGGATCTTCTCTCTGAGGAACGCTTGTTGCTTCTTCCTCCAGAAAGCAGTAAAGCGGCAGCTGCCTGTACACATTTCCCCGCAAAAAAAACGGTCCCGGAACCAAAAGCAGAACCGCAAAAAAGAAAACGCTCAAAATAATGCAGGTTACTTTCTGGAGCTTTGTCATAGAATCACCTCTTTCAAAGAATCCTATGACAAAAATGATATGATTATACCCCTGTATTTCCGGAAATATGCTGCTGTCAAAGTATTTCCCGGTCATATATTCTGATTCTCTGCGACAGCAGCAATAAGCTTTATCTATGCAGAAATCTATTTTTTGATTTTTCCATCAGACGCCTGAAAAAGCCATATTCAGCCCCTCTGATATGGTAAAGCTTAAATATTTTACAGTTTCATCCACATCCTTCGGTGTCACAAACATACTGTAAAGATTTGGCGCAATCATTTCCTCCAGGAACTCTTTCTGCTCCTGTTCCTCCAGTGCATCCAGAAGATGTTCCATAGAATCATGGACAATCGTTGCCGCATCTACTACTGTGGGAACCCCGATTCCGATTACTTTTACCTGAAGATTTTCTTCAGTAAGTCCGATCCTGTGATTTCCCACCCCGGAACCTGGATGAATCCCCGTATCCGTGATCTGGACTGTCCGGTTCAGCCTTCGGATACTGCGGGCTGCCAGGGCATCTACCGCAATAACAAGATCCGGCTTTGTTTCTGCCACTACACCCATTACAATTTCTGAAGTTTCCATTCCTGTCTGAGCCATAACGCCCGGCGCAAGACCACTGACCCGGTGCAGAATTTCCTTTTCTGTACTTTTCAGTCCGTATTTTCTGATAATATGACGGGTCATCCTGAGATTATCCACAACGTGGGGTCCCAGGGCATCCGCTGTAATTGCCTGATTTCCCAGACCTACCACAAGAACTGATGTCTCCCGCTTCAGATTGACAAGCTTTCTCAGATGACGGGCGATCTCTTCTGAAATTTCTCTGTGATAATCCTCGTCCGAGGCCGAAAGATTTGGCGCTTCTATGGTAATATAATTTCCCTGAGGCCTTCCCATAGCCTTTGCCCCGTTTTCTGTTGTTATTTTAACAACCGTAGTGCGGATGTCTCTTTCTTCGTCATATTGTTCTTTCACTTCCACTCCCCTAAGCTCTGTATTGCTTTGGGCAAAGCTCTCCGTTGCTTCAAGAGCCAGATCCGTTCTGATTCTGCTGCTTCCTGACATTTTTCCCTCCATGCCTGTAAATGATATTGGCAGTGTCTTTTCTCTGCGATACACACAATTTTGTCCCATGTGATATAAATCATGCTCTCCTTTTCCCGGGATATCTGAAATAAATTCCAGTGTTATACTGTGTGTAACGCAATAAATAACTCCTTTTCTATAAGATTTACATTTTTATGAGAATTATGTATTGACATTCCAGAATATGTATACTAAAATAAATAAGCATGTTTACAGGAGCGCCCGTGTCTGTTCCTGTAGCAATCAATCAAAAAAACTCGAAATGGAGGTGTCCACATTGGCTAACATTAAATCTGCAAAGAAAAGAATCTTAGTAAACAGAACTAAAGCTGCGAGAAATAAGTCTATCCGTTCTGCTGTTAAAACTTCCATCAAAAAGGTAGAAGCTGCAGTTCAGAATAACGACAAGGCTGCTGCACAGGTTGCACTTAACGAGGCAATTGCTACAATCAGCAAAGCTACATCCAAAGGTGTTTACCACAAAAATAACTGTGCAAGAAAAGTTTCCCGTTTAACAAAAGCCGTAAACAACATCGGCTAATAAAAACGCCTTTTATTTTTAATTATAAGCTTATAATTAAAAAAGACAGTCACAACCGTCATGTGACTGTCTTTTTTTATGTATTTGACACCCGCCCTCTCCCGGGCTATAATAATCTTACATACGTAAGATTCCATTCTATCCATCCCGAAAGGAGACTGTCATGAAACTTCCCCAGATTTCTGAAGCAGAATACGAGGTAATGAAAATCATCTGGAAACATGCCCCCATCAGTACCAACCAGGTAACGGACATACTTTGCCGGACTACTGACTGGAGTCCCAAAACTGTCCAGACCATGCTGAAACGGCTTGTGACAAAAGGTGTGCTCTGCTATGAAAAACGCAGCCGGATGTTTGTCTATTCTCCTGTTTTTTCTGAAGAGGATTATCTCCGCCAAAAAAATTCCAGTTTTCTGGACCGGTATTATAATGGAAAACTTTCTGCCATGTTCTCCTCATTTCTGGATACAGAACCAGTTTCCGGGGAAGAACTGGAATCTCTTCGTCAGCTTTTGAACGATCGTTTTCCGGAAGGGGGAAATTAATTTGCAGAATTTTGGTATCCGCTTTCTGATCTGCAATCTTATTCTTATAGCTCTTACAGAAATACTGGTCTGCACAAAAAGGCTTTTGAAAAACCAGCTTTCTCCGGGGCTTCAGTATTATCTCTGCATACCGTTTTTTATCCTTCTGTCCGTGCCTTTTCTCCCACTGTCCTTTTTGAGTTTTTCGTTTCCCGCATCCCGAAGCTCATTGTTCCAATGGCTTTCTGCTTTTATAAACAGCCTGCAGCCGACTTCCGCGCAAAACCTCTCTGGCATTTCCTCTATGACAGCCTCGGATTCCAGCTCCATAATCCGGGATTTTGCAGTCTCTGTAAATTCTGCAGCTCCCGGACACTGGAACCTTATACTTCTTTCCTTCTGGATTACCGGTGCTGCCATAACCCTGCTTTTATTTTTCCATATTACATGGAAGTTCCATAAAATAAAATGCAGTGCCAGTCTCCTTGAGAAACCGGAAATCCAAAAAATTTTTTCAGACTGCTGTACAGAGCTCCATATTCGCCATAAGATTTTGGTTTTTGTCAGCCCCAAAATCCATTCGCCTGTAACAACCGGCTTTCTGAAACCCCGGATTTTTATTCCTGATGACCTTGACTCTATCCTTCAGACCTATGAATTACGGTATATGTTTCTCCATGAGCTTCAGCACTGCCGCCGTCTGGACGGGCTTGTCAATAATCTTTGTATTATGTTCCGCATTCTTTACTGGTTTAACCCGGCAGTTATCCTGGTACTGAAAAAAATCCCCCTGGAGCGGGAGCTTGCCTGCGATGCCTCTGTGCTGGCTCATCTGTCAGCAGAGGATTACCCTCTTTACGGAGCTTCACTTTTAAATCTGGCGGAAAAGCTCTCTTCTTATCCGTCTGCTTCCGGAATGGTAAGCAAAGGCAGCCAGCTCCGCCGGCGAATCCTGGGAATCACCTCTTTCCGGCACAGAAACAGGAAACAAAAATGGAAAAGCATAATTTCCTATCTTCTCATTTCTGTTCTTACTGCAGGAATGATACCTGTATTGTCTGCATACGCCGGCTCCGAAGAAACTGTTTCTTTACATGGAAAAACCACAGAGAATCTTGAGCTTTCCACAGATTTCCATGGTTTTGACGGAAGCTTTGTTCTGTATGACAGTCAGACCGGGCTTTGGAAAATTTACCGGCCTGAGCTTGCCATCCAACGTTTTTCTCCGGCCTCTACCTTCAAAATTTATTCTGCTCTTCACGGGTTGGAAAAGGGCATTATCTCACCGGAATCCTCTTTCATGAAATGGGACGACACTCCCTGCGCATTTCCCCGGTGGGAACAGGACCAGACCCTTGATTCTGCCATGAAGGACTCTGTAAACTGGTATTTTCAGAACATGGATCAGCTGCTTGGAAGAACAGAAATCTCCTCCTTTCTGAAAAAAATCAATTATGGAAACAAACAGATAAGTAAAGATCTGAAGCTTTACTGGGCTGACGACTCACTGAAGATTTCCGCAGTAGAACAGGTGGAGCTTCTTCAGAATTTTTATACGAATACCTTTGACTGTTCCGAACAAAACATTCAGGCAGTAAAGGATGCGCTTCGGGTAGGAGAGTTCTCAGGCGGAACGCTATACGGCAAAACCGGAACTATTCGGAGAAACGGCAGGGATATCAGTGGATGGTTTGTAGGTTTTGTGGAAACAGATGATAATGTTCTGTATTTTGCTGCAAATATCCAGGGTGCAGACCATGCAGACGGCTCACAGGCCGCTGCAATCGCCCGTTCTGTATTATCCTCCAAAATATTCCTCTAAAACTTCCGCATCCTTTTGGACTACATATCCGCTTCCTCCCAGTTCCTTTACGTTTTCCACCATGGATATCAAAAGAACTGGTCTGGAAGCATCTTTTTCCACAGGAAAAACAGCAAACCATCCGATTTCTGTACCTGTAGAATCTTCCTGGGTTGCCTTAAGCTCTGCGGTTCCTGTTTTTCCCGCAAGAAGAACGTCCTGTCTGCAGGCTCCATATCCGGTCCCCGAAGGATCGTTCACAACCCCAGTCATTCCTTCCATAAGCTTATCTACGATCTCCTGCGAAAATGCCTGAGGAATCCAGGTTTCTGCAGCAGGATTTTCCCGGTATCTTAAATAGGGACGAAGCATGTTTCCCTGATTGAGAAACGCAGTATAAATACTTGCAAGATGAAGAGGATTCACAAGAATCTGCCCCTGCCCGTACCCACTGTCCGCAAGCTGAATCTCTGTCTCAATTTTATCAGTATTAGAATAATGGGATTCGGTCATGGAAATCTCAAAAGGAAGCTTCTGGCAAAAACCAAGCTGTTCCAGAGAATCCGCCAATGTCTCTGCCCCGATTCTCAAAGCTGCCTTTGCAAAATAAATATTATCAGAATAGATCAGAGCATTTTTTAGTGTAACCGGCTCATACTCATGAAGAGTCGTTACATGGTAATCTCCCCAGGAGGAATCCTTCTGCCAGGAAAGTCCTTCATTTCCAAAATCCTCCTCCGGATCCAGACTGCCTGTTTTCATTCCAATTCCCGCGATCACAGGCTTCAATACTGAGCCCGGACACCAGATCTGACGAAAACGGTTATACATTGGCTTTTTTATATCTTCGTTCAGCTCCTTCCACTCCGTGTCAGAAAGTCCCAGAATAAAATCATTATTGTCATAAGAAGGTGTGCTTACAAGAGCCAGTACTTCTCCCGTATAAGGATTTACTGCCACCGAGCATCCGGGATCCTCCTGAAATTTCTCATAAAGCGACTGCTGCAGGCTGCTGTCAATGGTAAGCTGAATATCCTGTCCGTCTTCTCTTGGAACACTGGCAGCCACTTTCCTGATGTTTCCTGCCTGATTTACAATTCTGATCTCACAGCCATTTTTCCCCTTCAGTTCTTTTTCATAAAGAAGCTCTGCTCCGCTCTTTCCGATCACACTGACCGCATCATAGCCCTCTCCCTTATGCTCTTCCAGGTCCTCTGCAGTAACAGACTGCACATACCCGATCAGATGAGAAGCGGCTTCTCCCAGAGGATACGTTCGGATTTCCTGATCTGTCAGCATAACTCCCGGAATCATAAGGAGCTGTTCCTGGCGCTGCTGCTCCTGGAGAAGCTCCTGATCAGGATTTTCTGACATAAGCTCCAGTTCACTGACTTTAGGAATTGTTGTCAGCGGCACAAAGGAATCTTCTTTTACCCAGGATGCGCTTAATTTCTGAAAAATAGTTTCCTCCTTCATATCAAGAAGCAGCGCCAGTTTATTTACAGCCTCCTCCTTATTTTGAAGCTTTCCCGGAACAATGCCCACAGAAGAAGCAAGTCCGGGCCCGGCAAGTGTCTTTCCATTCCGGTCAAGAATCCTTCCTCGCTTTGCTTTATCCATAACAACACTCACCTTGTCTGACGGCGTCAGATCCGGAAGAATCATCCCGTCATTCCATAAAAGCAAATATCTGTTTTTTGCCTTAACGAAGCTTGCTTCATCAGAAAAAGCAATGATTCCAGCTGCAGTATCCATAGAAATTTCATAAGACAGCACGGTAGTCTTTCCCCTGCTGCTGATTTCCTGAATGTTTTCAATACGGATATTATGGGCTTCCATTCCCTCATAAATTCTGGAATTTCTCTTGATAAAGCCTTCTTTATCAAGAGTAATCAATGTATCCGGATCTACCATCTGATACATGGATTCATAATCCTTTTCTTCCACTGCTGAAAAATACGCCCTCAAAATTTCTTCCGGCTTTTCTGTCTTCATCCGGATTGCCAGACCTGCTTCAAAAACAATCAGAAGTATACCTATTACAAGCAGCAAAACTGTAAATAAAATCTTTTTTGACTTTTTTATCATAATCACCTCTTTTTAAATCCTACACTTGTAATCATTATATCTAAATATTACATACGTAAGATATAAATGTCAAGGTTTTATGTGTTTAAAAAATTTGGAAATCCATCCGCCCCCGTTGTTTGCGCCTCAAATAACACTGTAATAATGTAAGCTATGATATCAGTTTCTGATCAAAATTATCTGTTTTCCCACTGACAACAAAAGGAAGCGCTTTCGCGCTTCCCCTCGTTCCATATATTTATTCAACCATTTTTCTGATACATCTTCCTGCGCCTTCCATTACTTCCGGAGAAAGCTCGATCTCCTCTCCTGCAATTCCTCTCAGGCAATTATAGACGTCCATTAAGGTGGTAACCTTCATGTCCATGCATGTGAGAGAAACAGACAGAGGATAAAACTTTTTATCTGGGCAGGAAAACTGCAGATGCTCTACAATACTGTTTTCTGTTCCGATAATAAATTCTTCTGCGTCCGATTTTTCCGCATATGCCATAATCCCTGTTGTAGAGCCCACATAATCAGCCTGCCGGGTCACCTCAGGACAACACTCCGGATGTACAAGAAGAAGGGCATTCGGATGAGCCGCTTTTGCTTTTTCTGCCTCCTGACCTGTAACCATCTTATGACGGGGACATCCTCCGTCATAAAAAGCAAAAGTCTTTTCTGGAAGCTGCTCTGCCACAAAATGTCCAAGATTCGGATCCGGAATAAACAGGATCTTATCATTGTCAAGCTTTCTGCAGATTTCCAGTGCAGAAGCTGAAGTCACACATACATCACACTCTGTTTTCAGCTCTGAAGTGGTATTTATGTAAGCAACAACTGCATAACCAGGATATTTCTTTTTCAGCTGACGAAGTCCCTGAACATCAAGCTGTTCAGCCATAGGACAGCCTGCTGCCGGATTTGCCAGCCAGACTCTTTTATCAGGATTCAGAATCTTGCAGGTCTCAGCCATAAACCGGACACCGCACATGATCATACCGCTGCAGTGGCTTTTTGTAGCCTCCACACTTAATCCGTAGGAATCTCCTGTATAATCCGCTACCTCCAGGATCTCATGTCCCTGATAGGCATGTGCCAGAATACAGATGTTTTTTTCTTTTTTCAGGCGAATGATCTCTGCCTGTAACTCCGCTACTGTCATCTTATGTTCTCCTTCTTCTCTTTCTTCTCCCAGGGCTGCAAAGGCGCCAGCAATCCTGCGTTCTCCAGCTGACGGCCGATCAGATCCAGCCGCTGCTGGCTTTCCGCTTCTACCAGATGATAATGGTAACCGGAAGTGGCATTGCTCAGAACTGTGGAATGGCTGCTGTTCAGAGCTTCTACAAATTCCGTCACATCATGCCTGGAACGGATGTCCATTTCTGCGGAAACACGGCCATATACCCGATGGCTGATGCTGATATTTTTTACACGTCCGCCGCAGTCCACGATCAGGTTCAGTTCCTGCGCTGCCTGTTCCTGACTGTGGCGAACCTTAAATTCTCTTGTACAGCTGTTTTCCTGTTGTATGGTATAGCCCTTTGTAGTGGAAAGGATTCCCGGTGTTGACGCACGTATCACCGCCATATCCTGCACGATCACCTGACGGCTCACGCCAAATTTCGCCGCAAGCTCTCTGGCTGCCACCGGAAAATCCGAGCTCTGAAGAGTCTTCAGAATCTCCTTTCTCCTCTCAGAGGTATTCATGCTCTCCCTCCTCTCAGATTGCATGAAGATTTTTCATGGAAATATCAAGAATCGGTGCAGAATGAGTGAGAGCACCGCTGGAAACATAATCAACACCCACCTCACGGATTCTGGCAATGTTTTCTTTTGTAACATTTCCCGAACATTCTGTTTCCGCTCTTCCGTCAATGAACTCTACCGCCTCTTTCATCTGTTCCGGAGTCATATTATCCAGCATAATAATATCGGCTCCTGCCTCAACAGCTTCTTTTACCTGCTCCAGAGATTCTACCTCAATTTCAATTTTACGGACAAAAGGCGCGTATGCTTTTGCCATAGCGACAGCTTTTGCAACGCTTCCTGCCGCACCGATATGATTGTCCTTCAGAAGAACTCCGTCAGAAAGATTATATCTGTGATTATTTCCCCCGCCTACACGCACTGCATATTTTTCAAACACACGACAGTTGGGAGTTGTCTTTCTTGTATCAAGCAGAGTCAGACTGCTTCCCTCAAGAAGTTTTGTCACTTCTCTTGTATAGGTGGCAATTCCGCTCATTCTCTGAAGATAGTTGAGAGCCACACGTTCTCCAGAAAGAAGCACACGGATATCGCCTGTTACTCTGGCAAGAAGCTGTCCGTTCTTTACCTCTTCTCCATCCTGGCAGAAAAACTCAATTTCTGTTTTGTCATCAAGAAGTGTAAATACTCTTGCATAAACCTGAAGTCCTGCAATCACGCCGTCCTCCTTGGCGATCAGGTCAACCGTTCCCTTCTGTTCCTTTGGCATCACGGCATTTGTGGAAACGTCCTCGCTTGTAATATCCTCTCTCAGAGCCATCATAATCAGCTCGTCTGCCTGCATTTTCATTGTAATTTCATTCATGACTTTTTTTCATCCTTTCAATTTCGCTTAATATGACTGCACTGTAGCCTGCCATCAGATTTTCCCGGTCCTCATACGCCTTCCGGTCTACTGCGTCTGCCCGGCATGGCTCCGGCTTCTTCCCAAATAATATATCATCAGCTGCCCTTCTTGCAAAGACAAGAGATTCCAGAAGGGAATTGCTGGCAAGACGGTTCTTACCGTGAACACCATTGCAGCTGGTCTCTCCACAGGCGTAAAGCCCCTGCATGGAGGTTCTGCTTCCCAGATTTACTTTGATCCCGCCCATAAAATAATGCTGGGCAGGAACTACAGGAATCGGTTCTTTTCTTACATCAAAGCCTTCCTTCAGACATCTGCTGAAAATATTCGGAAAATGGTTCATAATGGTAGTCTCTCCCAGAGGCCTCATATCCTCCCAGACAAATTCTGTATCCTGCTTTTCCATCTGAGAAAAAATTACCTGGCTCAGCAGATCTCTTGGCTGAAGCTCATTTGTAAAACGCTGTCCGTTTTTGTCATAAAGGTAAGCGCCCTCGCCTCTCACTGATTCTGAGATCAGGAAACGTCTTCCGGGCTTCTTTGAATACAGAGTTGTGGGATGGATCTGTATGTAATCAATATTTTCCAGCAGAATCCCATGCTTCATGGCAATTCCCAGAGCATCTCCTGTAATATGCGGAAAATTGGTAGAATTCTTATACAGACCCCCAAGTCCTCCGCAGGCAAGCACCACGTAAGGAGCGCGTATCTCATAAATTTCGTCCTGCTCGTCCATGGCAACAACTCCGCCGCAGATATTATCTGCTGAAATCAGATCGACCATTGTCATGTATTCAACAATTTCAACATTTTCTCTGGCCTGTGCCTGAGCCAGAAGCTTTGAGGTGATCTCCTTACCTGTAATGTCCTCATGAAAAAGGATCCTCGGCTGAGAGTGAGCTCCTTCTCTGGTAAATTCCAGATCTCCTTTTTCATTTCTCTCAAAATCAACCTCTCTCGTCAGAAGATCCCGGATAATACTGTTGGAACTTCTGAGCATCAGATCTACTGCCTTTTTATTATTTTCATAATGTCCGGCCCGCATGGTATCCTCAAAATAATCCTCATAGTCATCCTCACCACGAAGCATACAGATACCGCCCTGAGCCAGAAAAGAATCAGACTGATCCGCTTCCTTTTTTGTGATCATCAGGATATTCTTTCTTTCCGGAAGGTTCAGGGCACAGTAAAGACCTGCTGCGCCAGTTCCCACAATGATCACGTCATAATATTCTTTCATTTTCTCCCTCGCACCGCATAGCTGTCATTTTCCGACACCTGAGCGGTTTTCTTTACATAATCTTTGGCTGTTCTTAATATTTTTTGCAAGTATACCACCAAACTTGATAGGTGTCAAGACACCTGTAAAGCACATAAAACAACAGTCTGCACCATATAAATTCATCTCAGATATCTTTCGAAAATATGCAGTTTCTTGATTTCCTTTCATAACCATGTCCATAAACCAGCAGGATTCCTGAATAAAAAACCAGAAACAGATTTATTTTTTATATTTTAAAAGGCTGTTACACTAAGTAGCGTAACAGCCTTTCATATCAAAATATTTACAAAAGAATATCCATAATTCCATCAGCCATAGATTGCAAAATAATGCAACATGATGTTGCTCCGGCATCCAAAACTCCTCTTGAACGTTCTCCCAGCCGACTGGAACGTCCAAATTTTGCAACCATATCCTTTGTAGAATCACGTCCTGTTTCGGCGGCATGCTTCATTTCTGACAAAGCCTCTGCAAAATTTTTTCCAGCTTCAGCCGCCTCTTCCATCACATCTACCGCCGGGGAAAGTGTATCCACAAGTGTTTTATCGCCTACCCGCGCATCAACAATCTCACATAGTCCTTTAAGCCCTGCTCTTAACATTTTTGCAAAATCAGAAACACCTATTTCTTCCAAATCTTCGCCGGCTTCTGCCATGTCCATCAGAATAGTACCGTATATAGGCCCCATGGAACCGCCTATTTCATTTAACAATATCGTTCCAAGTTCATCAAGTCCTTCTGTAAAACTAAACTCTTTATCTGAAAAGCGATTTTCAAATACTGTAAATCCCTTATTCATATTCATGCCATGGTCTCCATCTCCAATAAGCCCATCTACTTCACCAAGATATGCTTTATTTTCCTGGATACCCTTTACCATTTTCATCAGTATCGTTTTACCAGAAGCATTTTTGAATGTACTCATGCTGTCGCTCCCTCTCTTTCCCTTTTATTCCTGCTTAAATCCCATACTGTATGCAGGCATATCCATAAGCGTCTTTAGCTCATCGTCCAATTTCATTACCGTCAAAGTAGCACCGCTCATTTCCAGAGAAGTAAAATAATTTCCTACATAAGATCTATGAACTCTAATTCCCTTCTTCTCTAAAATTTTCTCAATTTCGTTATACAAAACATATAATTCCATGACAGGTGTTGCCCCAAGACCAGAGACTAATACAATCACTTCATCACCAGACTCAAATGGATAATCAGGAAGAACAATATCTGTCATTCTTTTTGCCATTTTATCTGCTGTCTCAATTGGAACTACTTCAATTCCCGGTTCGCCATGATGTCCGATTCCCACTTCCATAGTTCCATCTTTAATTTCAAAGTTCGGGTGTCCTACTGCCGGAAGTGTGCATGGGGTTAAACCAATACCAACCGAACGGGTATTATCAATTGCCTTCTGTGCAGCTGCGATCACTTCATCAAGATTACCTCCCTGCGCAGCCTTTGCACCACCGGCTTTCCACATCAGTATTTCACCAGCAACACCTCTTCTTTTTTCTCTCTGACTTTTAGGTGCTGATGCAACATCATCATTGGCAATTACTGTTTTTACAGTAATTCCCTCTTTTTTTGCCATTTTTACTGCCATTTTTACATTCATGTTATCTCCGGAATAATTACCGTACAGGCAGGCCACTCCTTTTCCCTGATCTGCTGCTTTCGCCGCATCCAGAAATGCTACCGCAGTGGGAGAAGAACAAATCTCTCCTACTGCTGCTGCATCGCAGAGATTTTTTCCAACATATCCAATAAAAGCAGGCTTATGACCGGATCCACCGCCTGTAATAACACCGACTTTACCTTCCGGTATATTTTTTGCCTTTACCACCCGAGAATTTTCCGTTGGCTCTACCATATCAGAATGTACCTTTAAAAATCCTTCCAACATTTCATCTACAATATTGTCTGGATTATTTAATATTCTTTGCATAATATCCTCCCAACTCTATATGTCGTATTATTAATATTATTGAATAGTAAATCCACCATCTACAAGAAGATTATGACCAGTAATCATACCTGCTCCCTTACTGCAAAGAAATGCAATAACAGAAGCGATTTCTTCAGGTTCTGCAAACCGTTTTGCAGGAATTGTCTCTTTAAAAGCATCTCCCACCGGACCATCCCACGCTTTATGCCCTAATGCTGTAAGAACTACAGTAGGAGATACAGAATTTACACGAATCCCATAAATTCCCCATTCCTTTGCCATTACTTTTGTCATTGCAATGATTCCACCTTTCGCAGCACAATACGCAACATGCTTATCCAAAGCAATAACTCCTGCCTGTGAAGCCATATTAACAATACATCCCGGTATCTTATTTTCGATCATATATCTGCCAACAGCCTGTGCCATAAAAAAACATGCAGATAAATTAATATTAATCGTACGATTCCAGAAATCTGCACTGATTGTCTCAGCATTATCAAGTGCAACAATACCCGCACAATTTACCAGGATATCAATTTTTCCAAATGAATTTACTGCTTTTTCAACTACCTTAGCAGGATAGTCTGTGTCGCAGACATTTCCAACAACTCCAATAGTATGTTCTCCGATTTCTTCAGCTACTTCATCAAGTTTCGGGTTAAGGTCAGCAAGTACAATATTTACACCTTTTTCATGGAAGAACTTCGCTGTTGCATAACCAATGCCAGCTGCGCCTCCAGTAATAACAGCAGTTTTTCCTTCCAATGAAAACTCAAGATCAACACCCTCATAAGGCAACATAATAAATCCCTCCTATTATTTTATTATCCCAATGTCATTTAATATTTTCCCTGGTAATCTTTAAAATTATCCGGAGTAATCATTTCAAACGGAATCCAAAGTTCCTTTTCATATTCCTCATCATTAACACATTTCACAGCAGTTTCCAGTGCACCAGTAATCTGACCTTCCGCATTCTGGAAGTCACTAGCAATCATTTTTCCATTTTCAATTGCGGATACGGCGTCTGTAATACCATCAATTCCAATACATGGAATATCCATTCCTGCAGCTTCAATTGCCTCTCTTGCCCCCAATGCCATTTCATCATTTTCAGATACTACTGCATCAATTTCATCCCCATATGTAGTAATCCATGTTTCCATTAGAGCCATTGCTTCAGAACGTGACCAGTTTGCTGTATTTTGGGCAAGAATCTTAATATCTGGATAATCCTTTAATACATTTGTAATTCCCTCCATACGCTGTAACTGTGCCGATTGTCCCATAGGACCTTCAATAACTACAATATTAAATTCTTCACTGCCCATATACTCAATCATATATTCCATAATTGCTTCACCGGCAGTTATATCCTGAGACCCTACATAAGCAGTCAGTTTGTCATTATTTACCATAGTGTTTACACCTATAATTGGAATACCTGCTTCTACAGCCGCATCTACGCACGCAGAACATGCGTCTGCATCCTGAGGATTTAAAATAATAGCATCTACACCATCCGCAATCATAGTTTCAACCTGCTCCAGCTGTTTTGCTGCATCATTATTACCATCATAAGATTTATAAGTTACACCATTGTCTTTCGCCCATTTCTGTGCTGCATTATCCATACGCATACAAAATTCTGTCTGAAGGGTATAAAAAGTTGCTCCAATATTAAGTCCCTCTGCACCGGCTACTTTTTCGCTTTCCGTACCTTCAGAAGCAAATACTGCCACACCTCCTAAAGTAGTAGCTGCCACTGTGAGCGCCATTGTTGCTGCCAGCATTTTCTTTGTTGTCTTTGCCATAATCATTTCCTCCTTTGATTGTTGATTATATATTTAATATGATTTTCTGGTTCAAAACTTATTCGGTCAATCAGAGCTAAGCCCATCTAACATTACCGCTCCAATTACAACAAATCCTTTAACCAACATCTGATAATATGCATTAACCCCCAGCATATCAAGTCCCGTAGAAAGGAACTGCATAATCAAAATACCTACGATAGTTCCCCAAAGCCTGCCTTTTCCTCCTGCCAGACTGGTTCCTCCGATCACAACTGCTGCAATTGCATCTGTTTCATATCCATCCCCGGTTGACGTAACTCCTGATGTCACTCTGGCAGTCATAATGACTCCTGCCAAAGCGGAAAGTATACCTGTAAGTACATAAACAGAACAGATAATTCTTTTGGTATTAATACCTGACACATGAGCTGCATTTCTGTTTCCGCCTACTGCATAAATATAGCGTCCATATCTTGTTTTATACAAAAGTGTAAAACATATAATTAAAACAAAAATCATTATTACACACGGAATTGGAAGAAAACCCAAACTGCCGCCTCCAATGTATTTAAATGTATCCGACAGATTAGGAATCGGTTTTGCATCTGTTAATAAAAACTTCAAACTGTCTGCAATACTCATAGCGCCTAAAGTTCCTACAAATGCTGGAACCTTCAGATAGGCAATACATACTCCATTAAAAACACCAAATACAAGTCCTACTGTTAAACCTATTAAAACAGCAACAATAGCAGGATATCCCTTTACAGCCTGTGCAAAATATGCAGAATACATACCCGCACATCCCATAATCGCACCAACAGATAAATCAATACCGCCAGTTAAAACAACAAATGTCATGCCTATTGCCAGCAATCCATTAATGGATGCATTCCGAAATACATTTCTTAAATTGGCAGGACTGACAAATCGTGGTCTCAATATGGTAATAACAATTACCAAAAGTATCAGTCCTATTAAAGAACCGTAAGTTGAAATAAATTGTTTTCTTGATAATTTTTCGTTCTTTGCATAAGCCTTCTTCTTTACCATTTCTCCATTCATACTTCTCCCCCCTATTCTTGTTTTGTCTGCATAAATCTAAACTGCATCTGTGCAATTGTCTCCTGACTAAATTCATAACGATTTAGCTCACCACTGCATTTATGATTACTTAATACAATCATCCTGTCAGACATTCCCATAGCCTCCGGCATTTCAGAAGAAACCATAAGAATGGCATTTCCTTGACTTACATAGTCGCACATAATTTTATAAATTTCTGCTTTTGCACCTACATCAATTCCACGGGTAGGTTCATCAAAAATCAAAATATTCGGTCTGGCGATCATCCATTTTGCCAAGACTACTTTCTGTTGATTTCCACCCGAAAGTGACTTAACATCCATAGAGGTTCTTGAAACTTTGATTCCCAGAGAGGCGATTTCCTGTTTTACTATCTCCACTTCTTTTTTGTTCTGTAAAAACCCCTTTTTTACAAATGATTTTAAAGAAGCAATCGTAATGTTCTTTTCAACACTCATTGGTAAAACCAGGCCTTCTCCTTTACGATCTTCAGTCACATAGGCAATTCCATGCTCTATGGCATCTTTCGGATTTTTAAAATTCACTTCCTGACCATTTAACAAAATTTTTCCGGAATCTGGTTTCGTGATGCCGAAAATAGAATGCATCAGTTCTGTACGCCCTGCTCCTACCAGACCGACAAAACTTAATATTTCACCTTTATGGAGTTTAAAACTTATGTCTTCATATTGACCTTTGCGAGTGAGATGCCGAACCTCCAGTACAGGGTCTCCAATTTGTACATTTACTTTTGGAAACTGCACTCCCAAATCACGTCCTACCATGCTGCGAATTAAAATATCCTCATCTATTTCAGAGGCTTTAAAAGTGTCTATGTATGTGCCATCACGAAGTATTGTCATTTCATCACAAATTTGAAATATTTCGTCCATCTTGTGTGAGATATAAATAATACCAACCCCTGAAGCTTTAAGTCCTCTAATCATTTCAAATAAGCTGTCTACCTCTTTATCAGTGATCGAAGAGGTTGGTTCATCCATGATAACCACTCTCGCATTTTGGGAAATAGCTTTTGCAATTTCAACCATCTGTTGATCTGCTACTCTCAATTGTTTCATTTTTGTTTTAGGGTTTAAATTTATTCCAAGCTTTTCAAGTAATTCTCCTGTTTGCCGATATAACTGTTGATAATCAACCAATCCAAATCGCCCTGGTTCCCTGCCCAGATAAATATTCTCTGCAACAGACATTTCAAGTTCTGAAGAAAGTTCCTGATGAATCATGGCTATCCCCAATTCACGCGCCATAGCCGGAGATGAAATGTTTACTTCTTTACCATCAAGAAGAATTCTTCCAGAATCAGCAGAATGAACTCCTGCAATCACTTTCATCAACGTTGATTTTCCTGCACCATTTTCACCCATCAGTGCATGAACAGTTCCGGCCTGCAAAACAAAATTTACGCCATGGAGGACTTCAACTCCATAAAAACTTTTATGAATATCCTTCAACTCAATTAAACTCATTGTTTTGCCACCTCTCTTCTAAATTATCATTATCGCTTCATATCATATTCCACAAACGCATCTACCTTTGGCTGAGAGGAACATCCCTGAACAAACTCATTTGTTAAAAATGCATCTACCAGCTCTTCCCTTAATTTACTGCCAATCGTAAACGCACCAAAACAGGCAATATTTGCGTTATTACTAAGTCGTGCACGCTTAGCAGAGTAAATATCTGTCAATAACGCAGGATATGCACCCTTTACTTTGCTTGCTGCAAGACAAACACCAATTCCTGTTCCACAAATCAATATTCCACGATCGTATTCTCCAATAGCTACTGCCTCCGCAACCTTAGTCGCAACATGAGCATAAATTGTATCTTCACTTCCAAAATCTGTAACAGATCCATATCCTTTAGTATTCATAAATTTAATAAGCTCTTCCTTTGCACTCTGAGCATTTGGATCACAACCAATAGCAATTTTCATGTCTGTTCCCTCCTTTATTGGCTTTAGTATATAGTAAATATACAAAAAAACCAACCCGACCAGATTTAGAATTGGTGGAAAATATCAAGTTTTTATATATTTCCTCATTAATATTTTTATCTTTTTTATATTTATCTGGCATTTTTTTTCGTTTTATAAGCGATATATACAAAAAAAGCATTATCTGCAAATACGTTCTGTTTGCAAATAACACTTTTTTCCAAATGAAAAACAGATCACTCAATAATAAATACACGATCCGAAATTCCATGCATATATTCTATATTTGATTTGATAACGATAACAGCGGTTCCTCTGTCTGCCATTTTTTTGATATAAGACAGTATAATAGAAACTCCATAGGCATCACAACTGATAAACGGTTCATAAAGTATAATTGCTTTGGGATTAAATACATACCACCGATTAAATGAAATATTAATATGATTATTTTTGTCCAAATGATAAACGATATCATTATTAATCAATGATTCATGTTCCATTTCCTCACTTAAAATTTCACTCATCTTGTCGCCTGATACCATATATACCAGTCGCGGTATCTTTCGAAGGGAAGGAAGAATCAGATTGTCTCCCACAGACATCTTTTCAAATATCTCATAATCATTCCCACTTTTCATTACAGACACAACCTTATTTTTTATAAATGACAGATACGCAGGACGAGATACAAACTTGCCGTTTAATAAGTATTGCATACTATCAGGAGTAGTTCTTCCACTCAGATTCATGAAAAGCTTCATTCTTTCTGTATGATTCACAAGAATAAAAGTAGAAATTTCTCCTTTCCTGAAATCATAATCTTCTATAGTTTTGCCAATTGCAAGGTTTCGTACACTATATACAATATCTTTTCCCGGACGTATTTTACGGGCATAACTGTCCAATGAGTTTTTTTTCTGAATCATAGTTCCACCCAGTAAATAATCACTGATCTCTCCATTGTTATATGCTGAATTTTTTTTCCATTTTTTAACAATGCGTCCTCTTCTGAAAATAATATAATTATCTGCCAAAACAGAAGTAGCCATATCTGAATGACAGATAAGAATAGCTGCCATATGATTCTTGATCACTTTCTTCAAGAATTGCTCATAAGAACAGAGCATCTCCCTGTCCATCCCTTCACATTCATCTTCAAGAATCAAAATACGTGCACCTTTTTTGCGTGCACGCATAACCTCTACCATTCTACGTTCCAGTACATTAAGGCTGTTCATTTTTTTTTGAATATCAATATGTATGCCTACCTCTTCCAATTGCTGCTCTGTTTCTTTCAATAAGCGCTTTTTAACCTTTTTAGATAGAAACCAATTTACCTCCGTCAGAGAAATATATTCTGCAACTGTCCAATTTTCAATCCCAGGACTGTCTGCACACAAATGATAAACCAGCGGGTGCAAATCCGATGCCCTTTGTATTTTTTGTCCATCAATATAAACCTTATTTTTATTCCAGTCCAAATCAATTTCACCAAGAAGAATTTGAACTGCCAATTCCTTCCCGGAGTAATTCAGCCCAAGAAAAGAAGTAATATCGCCTTCCATTACATGCAATGATGCATACTCCAGCTTTCCATATCTTTCATTCCGAAGATTTAGCTCGCTCATTTTTAATACTATTTTTTTCAACTGGCATTTCCTCCGTTCGACAATCAACTGGCAAAATCACTTCGACATCTGTACCACATCCACTCGAGCTATAAACATTAAGTCCATATTTATCTCCAAAAAGTAAACGGATCCTTTTGTTGATATTGGGAAGTGCAATTCCTGTACTATGATTCTGGCTGCTTTCCTCTTCAACATGCATCTGACTGGAATGAATCCTGCTGTTTAACAGATCAAGCTCCTCAATGGACATTCCCGTCCCATTATCAGAAACTGTAATAATCAGATCATCAGCAACTGTAACCTCAATAATTACTCTTGCATTTTCTGTTTTTTCTTCAAGGCCATGAACAATAGCATTCTCTACAATAGGCTGCAAAATCAGCCGTGGTACATAAAAGTCATAGGCCTGCATATCTTCTTCATCTACTACAATCTCTAAAGAAAAGCGATTATTAAAACGATACTGCTGAATCCGCATATAATTATTAATATTGTTAAGCTCATCCCGAAGTGTTACCAGATTTCCTTTACGACTGATACTATATCTGAAAAATGAGGCTAATGTTTCAATCATATTCGCCACCTCTATATTATCATCACACATTGCCTGACCTCTTATAGTATCCAATGTATTGTAGAGAAAATGAGGATTAATCTGACTTTGCAAAGCAGTCAGCTCAGTTTGTTTATTAAAAATCTCAGCATTATTATGACATATTTTTAAGGCAACATAATGTTTTAATATTGTTTCAAATTCTTTCAAAAGTGATGATTCCGACAGTTCTTTTTCAAATTCATTCAGAGAATTTTCACCTCTATCAATCTTTTCCAGGTCTTCTTCCATCCATTTTACGGGATAATAAATTAAATAATAAAATTTAATAATCAGCCATACCTGAATAAGAAACATGATACCTAAAATAATAAAAAGAATTGGTTCTGACCATGTAATAGCAAAAAAAATCGCAGCAAACAGATTTAATGATAACAGTATAAATCCTGCATTCTTTATCCCTTTCATCTGTTCTTGCCCCTTCCTATGAGTGTAATCTCCTATATATAGCCGGCTTTACTCCTACTATTTTTTTAAACAGCTGACTAAAATATTTCTGATCCGCATATCCTACAGCATCTCCAATAGCAGCTATTGTATCGTTCGTATCTATCAATAATTTTTTTGCATGTTCCATTCTGACTGTACTTAAATAGGTACTAAAATTCATGTCTGTCTCTTTTTTAAACAAAGCACTGAAATATACCGGATTCAGATCCACAATAATAGCAATATCTTCCAGTAATATTTTTTCTGCATAATGTTCTTCAACATATTCCTTAGCCTGGCGAATTGGCCTGATTGATTTATTTTCTTCTGTCTCCCGGAGCATTTCCAAGCAGTTTCCCAGACTTTTAATCAGCAGATTAATCAACTGTTCCAACTTATAACAATGTTGGCATCTGGCTAAAATCAACTTTTTGTGATCTTCCAGCTCCTCTTTATCCAAATAATTAAAAAACAAATCTATCACTTTCTCTGCAGCCATATAATACGCTGACATATCTATATTCTCCATAGTTTCCGGTAACCTGAACAACTCACAAATACCTGATTCAATACCTTTGGCAGAATACGCATCAATACTGGTATATAAAGAATCCTTCATCTTTTCAAAACGTTTCTTTAATTGTATATCCATATCTTCTGAAAAAGTTTCTGCATAAATTAATCTTCCTGTACCATGGCACATTCTATTACATACTGCTTTATATGATTCCAGTATTGAAAAACGTATTTCCTCAAAATCACATTTCTTCGTTCCGATTCCTATTGTTACTTCATATTGATCAAATCCCATTAAATATTCTTTGATTTGTATCAGTATTTTACTTACTAATTCTTTTATATCTTTTTCTTTGTCGCGATCGTAATTAAACAAACAATATATGTGTAGATAATCTTTTTGACAAATCAAAAATTCTTTTAATTCTTTTCTGATAGCAGTTTCCACTAAAGAATAGACCTTATTTACAGTCTGAGTATCATGTCTTATATCCATGTTCTCACAATCAATATAATCCAATTTTATGTCAATTCCCTGATACAGTTCTCCCTCCATATTAATTGGAATATCTGACAGATTTATATTTTCTCTTTGGTCAATTATATTCCTCAAAAGATTCTGGCGGATAATCTTATTGCTTTTATCAATAGTCCTTTTCAACTCTGTCTGATGTTTGGTAAATATCTCTTTATCACTTAATTTTTTTCCAATTTTATGCAAAGCATCATTTAAGTCTTTCTCATTAACAGGCTTTAAGATGTAATCTTCCACTCCATATGCCAACGCTTTATGAGCATATTCAAATTCCTTATAACCACTGATTACAATAAAATGTACATTAATATCACTTTCACGAATTGTTTTAATCAGATCCAACCCATTAACCTTAGGCATACGAATATCTGTTATTACAATATCAGGTTTCTTCTCCTGGATAATCTTAACAGCTGTTTCCCCACTGTCTAAAACATCCAGGCATTCCATATTTAATTCAGTCCAATGAATCAGCTTCTTAATCAGTAACCCGATCCTAAATTCATCATCTACAATCAGAACACTGTTTTTTTCTCCCATATTATTACCTCATTTTCACTGTATTATTTCCAGTATAGAACATTCATTACTTTCACGCAAGAAGTACCCAAACTCAGAAATAACTCCTTATATATTCTCTGTTGATAAATATTGTACCAAAAATAGCTCATATATTAAATTAATTTCTTACAAAATCATTTCCTATATTTTTTACTAAGAATTATTACATTTTTATATGGGAAACCTTTAAAAATACATACACTATTATAATTATAATAAGGTACACATTATAAAATAAAAAAGCCGGAAAATCCCGGCTTGTTTATTTCATAATTCCGCTCATACAAAAAACAGATACTCTTGATATCCTGAAAATCTCCCTGTAACAATTCCTCTGCATTTTACTGAAACTATAGTCTCCTTCACTATATTTTCTTCCTCTGTGTTGTACCGGGGCAGTAAAATTGATGGTTACAGCTGACTCTTAAAAATCTCCGACTTACCGTGCAGAACTGTATTTTACAATCAGAAGCTCCACACTCAGTACATCCTGAAGCCGTCCTGTTTTCACTGCTTCCTCTGCCTCCACAAAGTCTTCCTCTGCTTTCTGAAGCTCCGCAGCCGAATAGGAACGGGCACAGGCGGAAATATTTCGTGCCACAAAAGACGGTACTCCTAACCGGGAAGCAATTTCTGGCTGCGCCACGCCTTCCTCTGACATCTTCTTTGCCAGAAAAAGCTGGTGAAACTGTTTTGCCAAAAGAAACAGGATTCTCATTGGCGGCTCCTTCAAGGTCAGAAGATCATAATACAGCTCCAATGCCCGCTTCTGATTTCTTTCCGTTACTGCACGCACCATGTCAAAAATCTTGTTTGCAGTCTGGGTGGTACACACTGCCTCAATATCCTCAGCAGTAACAATATCTCTCCCCTGGGTGTAAGTGATCAACTTTTCCAGCTCCATACGGATATTTCCCATATCAGTTCCTGTTTTTGTAAGAAAAAGCTCCATATCTGAAGTCCTGATCTTTCTGCCTTCCCGTCCCAGGATTCCTGCAGCCCAGCGCATCAGGGATTTTTCATCCTGTCTGGCAAACTCCGTAATACGGCCACAGGCTTTCACTGCTTTATACATCCGGCTTCGCTTGTCCACTTCCTCTTCCACAAAAACCATCCTGATATAATCCGGCAATGATTTCATGTAATCCGCAAGTTCTTCACACTTATTCTTAAAAAATCCGGAGTTTTCCACAAGGATCACTCTGATTTCTGCAAAAAAGGGCATCGTTTCACAAAGATCGATCATTTCACGAACTTCTATTCCCTTTCCTTCATATCTGGTAAAATTCATGGTATCTCCATCCGGATTCAATGCCTGTATCAGCTTATCCTTATACTGTTGTCTGAGATAGGCCTCTTCCCCAAACAAAAGATACGCCTGTTTAAATTTTCCTGTTTTTAAATCTTCCTGTAAGCTTTTCAAGTCTGAACTCCTTTATGTTGTGCCAAAGTCAGAACCCCAGATATCAGGCTCCTTTTCTCAGTCTTTGATTTTCCTTTAAGTGTTGTTATTTTCAGAACATAATATACAATCATACTTATCAGGTTTCAGGCATACTTTCTATTCTCTGCTGCTTGCTTTTATTCCATAATCCACGCACATACATTACTGCTGCAAATACTACTATATCCACAATGATTCTGCATATTATATTTATGTATATATTTTCTGATATAAGCCAGATTCTTTTCATCCATGTACTGTCAATCCCATGTATCACAAGCATATAAAGAGAATTTTTCCCCAAATACAGCAAAGGACTGATTATCTTTTTTTGCTTACAAAGTATTACACTAAGCTCTGCAATCATTAATGTTCCTAAAATAGCGGGCAAAAAGCAAAACGGATATGATGGGTATTGTCTGCTGGCATAAACCATATAGGGATATCCATTACATCCCTCGTTTATTTTATAACATAAATAAAATGTTACAAACCAACCAGTTCCAAATATCAATAGTTTCAATACCGGCTTATGTTCTACACAAAACTTCCTCAAAATATATCCAATATAAAACATTGGCATAATTGTTAGTACAATATCAAAAGACAATGGTAACCATTGTAATCGACTGATTGCCACTCCTGTTACTGAAAGGAGTAAACAACCTACAATCAGTTTTCTTTCTGATAATTTTAAATGCATATAGTCAAACAATGTTTTTCCCAAAAACATAACTACTAAAAACCATGGAATACCCAAACCTTTAATTTCCGCTGATAATACATGTAAGTTAACTCCGGATGAAAAAACCATTGTCAATAAACTTTCTTTTAGAAATTTTCTCACAAATTCCCAGGAACGAAATTCTGAAATGCACTTAGAACTAACATAAATTAAAACTGTAATATATATAAACAATGCCGGAAGAATTAAATGTTTAAAACCTTTTTCTGTTTTTTTCACAAATTCATCGTTACTATTTGAAAGTTTTCCTGTAACGCAGCTTACTACAAAAAACAGCGTCATGTGAAAAGAAAATATTCCTGCTCTTACCATATTTGAAGCATCGGTACTTACTGTATGTCCTATAATAACAAGCAACAAAGTAATTCCTTTTGCACAATCCACCCAATCTATTCTATTCTTTTTCATACATATCCTTCCCCTTGATTCTACCATATCATATCTTTAAGTACCGTTGCCCCTCTCCAATTTTATAATTTTTCACAGTAGATATTATTTTTATAATTTTATCATACTACCTTCAAAAAGAAAACAAAAACTTATTTTACTCAGGGATTTCGCTTTTAACTCTGCATATTTATAAAACCCTTCTTTTTTCTGCTGCTTTCCGACTTTTCTCTTTCCATACGGAAGAATACGCACAAACTGCCCCTATCGCATCTATTATGGATTTTGGGATTTCCCATCCTGTTCTCAAAGTTCCTTATCATCTCCAGTTCCTATCCGTTTTCTCCATACAAGATATTCTTTACCTTCTCTGTCTGCAGATCATCACAAAAAATCCGGCTTATGCTCTTTCTGACCATCTCATACCCTTTTTTGACATAAGCATCTTGATAGAGATGCTTTTCCGGAGAACATTTATTGCGTTCCGGACAGCCGTTGCAGACATAAGGCGGTTTAGAGAGTCTGGGGCAAATATATTTTTCATAAAAAGGCAGGAAAAGGAACATTTGACACAGAATCACTCTTTGCGGAAGGAACATTCACGACAAACCATTTGTGCAGAGCACCAATGTAGAAAATCCAGGCGTCAAACATTGAAAGCTCTGCCATATGCCCCACTGTTTTCAAAGCAGATGTGATTTTTCACTTCTTCGGAGATGGTCGTACAATTCTTACTTAAAAACCGACCAATCGCTTTAAAGCTTTCTTCCTTGATTAAATTGCCATTAAGTGTATTACCCTCTTCCTTGGTATCTGTACCAAAAAATCCTCAAAAATCACAGATATTTTGTCCTGTACAACATATGCCTCTGATTTTTCCCGTGGTAAAATACAGATATAAAATTCAAGTATACTTACAGGAGGGTTTTTAATATGAAAGTTGTTGTTGCAGTTGATTCTTTTAAGGGAAGTATGACATCTATGGAAGCCGGTACTGCAGTAAAGTCCGGTATTCTGGCTGCCCACCCTGATGCGGAGGTAATAGTCAGACCTCTGGCTGACGGCGGAGAAGGAACTACCGATGCCCTGACGGAGGGCTTAAACGGAAAACGAATCAATCTGACAGTTACAGGGCCCATGGGAGAGCCTGTAGACGCTTACTACGGCTATCTGGAAGATTCAAACACTGCAGTTATGGAAATGGCCTCTGCTGCGGGAATCACAATTTCAGATCACGCTGATCCCATGAAAGCAACCACCTTTGGAGTTGGAGAAATGATTCTTCACGCCATAGACAATGGTATCCGCAACTTTATTATCGGAATCGGAGGCAGCGCCACAAACGACGGAGGAATCGGAATGTTAAAAGCCCTGGGCTTTACATTTCTGGATAGAGACGGAAATGACGTAGGCGAAGGCGGACAGGCTCTTGCAAAAATCTCCTCTGTAAGGAGCTCTGACAAACAAGAACTCCTTGCCCAATGCTGTTTTCAGATCGCCTGCGATGTGACAAATCCCCTTTGTGGGCCCCGGGGCGCTACCTATATCTATGGCCCCCAAAAAGGAGTTACGGAAGAAATGGCTCCGGTTCTTGACGCCGGCATGAAAAATTATGCAGAGGTTACTGCCTCTCTGACCGGAAAAGACCATTCCCCGGCAGAGGGCGCAGGCGCAGCCGGCGGACTTGGCTTTGCCTTTTTAAGTTATCTGAATGGCCAGCTTACTCCCGGAATCCAACTGATCCTGAATGCGGTTCATCTGGAAGATGAAATGCAAGATGCAGATATTGTGGTTACCGGAGAGGGCCGCCTTGACCATCAGACTGCTATGGGAAAGGCTCCTGTAGGGGTTGCAAAGCTGGGAAAGAAATATGGAGCAAAAACAATTGCTTTTGCAGGCAGTGTTACAAAAGATGCCGCAGCCTGCAACCAGGCAGGGATTGACGCTTTCTTTCCAATAGTAAGAGGAATCACCACTCTGGAAGAAGCCATGGATACAGAAACAGCAAAATACAATATGCGCTCCTGCGCCGAGCAGGTATTCCGCCTTCTGTAAAAAGTCTCCCGGATGAAAAGGGACAGCTTCTGACTGAAACATATCCTTATTTTAGGCTTTTTTAAATAATACTGCCTGTTCGACAACCGCTTTCCGCTCTGGTATAATAGGCCATATACCCAATACCTTTTACAGCATTATTTCAGGAGGAAAGCATGAATCCATATATCAGCAAGTCGCTTGCCTGTCAGATTGTAAATACTGTCAGTGATCTCTGCGGGCAGAATGTAAATTTTATAGACTGTTCGGGTATTATCTTTGCGAGCACAAATGAAGAACGGATCGGAGATTTTCACGAAATCGGCAGACAGGCGGCAGTCAGCGGCAAAGTAATTGAAGTAACAGAAACTGACAGATTTACCGGAACCCAACAGGGAGTCAATCTTCCTGTTTATCATAATCATAAGGTAATTGCTGTCATCGGAATTACCGGAAATCCGGATGAGATCCGAAAATATGCTCATCTTGCAGAACGTATTACCAGACTTCTGATCCGCGAGAAAGAACTGGATGCTTTTCATCGCACAGAGGCCGAAAAGAAAAACCATATTCTCCAGGGTCTGATCGAGCATAAGGATATTCATCCGGATTATCTGGCAGAAAATTTTTCCCGTTGGGGAATACAGGAAAACAGCCGGTATCATTTAATCCGTATTTATATTAATCACGAAAATACGCTTTCCGGTTCCCATGCAGCCTCTCATAACGATACAGCTTTTCTGCTTCCGGAACCGGTGATACATCAGCTTTTTCAGAAACTTGGGATCACTCTTTATACATTTATGTATCCTGATCAGTATCTGGCAGTACTGGAACATTCTGTTTTTGAAAACAGCAGACATATCCTAAAAGCTTTTCCGGAAAGCTCAGGTCTTCCTGTACAAATTGCTGTTGGAAATGCTGTTCCCATTCGTCAGATCAGCGATTCTTATGACGAATCTGAAACGGTTCTGCAAAGTCTTTTGACTTCCGGCAGAACCTTTGCAGAATTCAGCGACCTGACCCTGGAACTGATTCTTTCCTCTGCGCCGGCCAGAATCCGCTCCGCCTATCTTTCAAAGACTGTCAGCAGCCTTTCGGACAAAGATCTGGACCTTCTGAACACTTATTTTAAATGTAATATGTCACTGAAGGACACCTGCGAAAAAGCTTTTCTTCACAAAAACACACTTCAGTACAGACTGAATCAGATTTATCACCGCTGCGGCTACAATCCCCGCAGCTTTCAGGATGCAGTTGTATTGTATATGGCTCTGAAATTATCAGGCAGGTAGTTTTTATAATTCACAGATTTTTTTCCATATCTCAAGATCAACCGGAATGCCCAGCTCTGTATTCTCTTTCCTGCGAATCAGAGTCCCCTCTCCCGGATAACGGATTTTTTTATTTGCATGTTCCGGCACAGAGTTCTGAATGTCTTTCAGGGTTTCCTCTGCAAGTGCTTTGGCTGCCTCCGCATCCCCGCTGAGTAGATCCGGCTTCACTGCAATAAATACCTGCGTCAGCCCATATTCTTCTTTACACTCTTTCCCGATTTTGGATACTGTTCTCCCAAGGGTGAGAGCTGCACCTGCAAGATCCAAAAGGATTGACATTCCGGATCCTTTCCAGTATCCGATAGGAAGGACGCGCCTTGTCTTTTCAATAGCTGCCGGATCGCAGGTCAGAACTCCGGCTTCATCATATCCGCCCGGATAAGGAAGATCGGTCTGAGCCTGTCGGCATACAGCCAGCTTCCCATAAGAATACTGAGCCATAGCCATATCAACCACCACAGGTTTTCCCCGGGGCCCGGGAACCGCCATCACAAAAGGATTATTCCCGATCTTACTGTCAACGGCTCCCCAGGCAGGCATATTTGGCATGGTGTTTGTCCAGCATATTCCAATATATCCGGACTCTGCTGCCTGCCATCCGTAAGTGCCTCCTCTCATCCAGTGATTCGTATTACACATTGCCACAAGGCCTATTCCAAACTCTCCGGCCAGCTCCATAGCTCTTTTCATAGCAGACGCTGCATTCAGATTTCCCATTCCTAGATGTCCGTCCCAGCGTTCTGCCGCGCCGACTCCCGCAAGCTTTTCCGGTATCGCATTTACATGAATATATCCCTTGTCAATATATTCTATCACACGTGGAAATCTCTGATACCCGTGAGAGTAAACACCGTCAAGAGACGTATCTGCAAACATTTTTGCCGAAGTCTCTGCTCTTTCCTGACTGAATCCTTTTTTCAGAAGAACCCGTTCAAATTCCCTTTTCATATCCTCGTAAAAAATTCTCATACTTATCCACAGTCCTCCTTTTTTTGCTGTTTTATATCCACATATCTGCATTTATAAAGCTTTTCACTGCACCTGTTTATACAAAAAATGCTGTCCTCACATATCCGGTGGATTTATATCTGGGGGGTATCGCCGGATACATAAGGCAGCATTTTTTATTTACAGGCTCAGAACTCTTTCTGAACCTTTATACCAGTTTCATTTCTGCAAGAACCTGATGGAGCTTTTCTTTCTCCTCCGGTTTAAGCTCTGCGATCGGTGAGAGACATTTTCCTACCGGAATTCCCTCCTGTACAAGGCCTTCCTTAATAACGGCCGGAAATGTTCCCATACTGCAGGCAATACGCAGAGGCGCTAAAGTAAATTGGGCATCCAGAGAGCCTTTCAGATCTCCTGCCATATACTTATCATAAATATCGGCAGTGATACGGGGCGCTACATTGGCACAGGATGCAATGGCGCCTGATGCTCCATAACAGAGCGCAGCATGAATCAGAGTATCTCTTCCCATCAGTACATGGAAATTATCATTATCACGCGTCAGACGGATATACTCTGCAGTATTGGTCATATCTCCTGTACTGTCTTTGACCGCAATAATGTTGTCGATCTCTGCCAGCCTTGCTACAGTTCCCGGGGCGATCGTAACATTTGTCTTCGGAGCATTATTATAAAGAATGATCGGAAGCTTTGTACTGGCTGCTATCTCTGCAAAATAATCATAAAGCTCTTCCTGTGTCTGAGATACAAACATCGGTGTCAGAACAGAGACTGCATCTACTCCAACCTCTTCACAGATTTTTACAAGGCGGATTACGCCTCTTGTTGTAATATGGTTTGCTCCGCCATATACCGGAACACGTCCTCTTGTTTCGTCCTTTACTGTTTCCAGTATCTTACGGTATGTGTCATCGTCAAACGCATAAAACTCGCCGGTTGTTCCAAGCGGAAACAAACCGTGCACTCCATTGTCTATCAGATGATTTACCATCTGTCTCAGAACAGGATAGTTGACTTCACCCTCGTCAGTAAGAGGAGTGATAATCGGGGGAATAATACCTCTTGGCACAAATCCCATTTTGGGTACCTCCTTCGCCTAAAAGCGATAAATTATTTTTCTTTTTCTACTGAAACCTTAGATATTTTTTCATAATATTTTACAATACTGCTGTGATCTTCCTTTTCACAGCCATCCGCTTTCAGAGACTGCATGATTTCCATAAGCTCTGCTGTAAGAGGAAGTGCTGCATTCACTGCATGTCCTGCATTTAATGCATTGTTCAGATCTTTCATATGCAGTTCAATACGAAATCCCGGCTTAAAATTTCTGTCCATCATCATCGGCGCTTTTGCATCAAGCACCGTGGATCCTGCAAGTCCTCCTCGGATCGCCTGATATACAAGCTCAGGATCTGTACCTGCTTTTGTCGCCAGAGTCAGAGCTTCTGAAACAGCCGCTATATTCACTGCTACAATAATCTGATTGGCAAGCTTGGCTACATTTCCGGAGCCTATCGGACCTACATAGACAGCTGACCCTGCCATATTCATAAGAAGTTCATAGTATTTATCAAAGGTTTCTCTTTTTCCGCCAACCATAACTGAAATCGTTCCGTCAATGGCTTTCGGCTCCCCTCCGGATACAGGCGCATCCAGCATATCGATTCCCTTTTCTGCAAGTGCTGCCGAAATCGCTTTGCTCTCTGTAGGGTCAATGGAGCTCATATCAATCAGAACAATTCCCCTTCTGCCACATTCAATGATTCCGCCTTTTCCAAGCGCAACTTCTCTGACCTGAGGAGAGTTTGGAAGCATGGTAATAATCACTTCTGCTTCTTCTGCTACCTCTTTTCCATTATGAACTGCTTTGGCGCCCAGCGCCTCCATCTCTTTTAAGGTATCCTGATTATGAGTAGTAACGATAAGATCATGACCTGCTTTAATCAGATTTTTGCACATAGGTTTTCCCATAATTCCAAGTCCGATAAATCCAACCTTCATCTTTTACCTCCCAATTTCAATAAATTCTCTTACAGAAACTATTAAAATACTGTTCTTCTGCTACTCTGTTTCATTGATTTTACTGTCCCTATTGTAAAATATTTTTCTGTAAAATTCCATTGACAAAAGACTCAAAAAAAGAAAAGTTTTTTATCACATAATTCCTTTGTTTCATATTTTGAAATATTTATTTCATTCCAATCCATTAACCGCAGCAGATTTTATTTTTCTGTTTGATTTTTTATCATAAAAACTCTTCCGGCAATTAATTTTATTAAATTACTCATCCAGCATATCCTTGAAAAAATTTAAAAATGATATGCTACTATAGATTTTGTGCCAAATACCGCGAAATCGAAACTTAGCTACATAAAACTGTCCGTAAATCAAAACATCGGAACTTTCTTGATTTTAATACCTGGCGTACACTGTTTCTACTTACTATAGTCTATGATCCTCTGCAATGTCCAAACTGTAAAAAAGAAATGCTCTTTCATCTTCAATCTTTTCCATACTGTACTTATTACAGATAGTACAAAAAAGAGATGCTCCCTTACGAAACATCTCTTTCTAAATCATTATATTTACTTTTATTTAACTAAACAGATCTGCAAGAATCTGATCTGCTGTTTTATTTTTATATCCGTGGGGATCACTCAGGGTGGAAGAATTCCATCTGAAGTAATTTCCTCTACGGACATAAGCGCCTGATGAAGTATGGTAGAAGCTACTGTTGGTCTTCTGCATTTTCTGATACCCCGGGAAACGTTCCATATACTTTTCTGCAAGGGCAATTGCCTGGCTTCCATAATTTCCATTCGGTGTAGGCGTTCCGGAAATCTGTACACCTGCATTCGGTGTGGAGTGAAGGATCACCGCACTCTTATCTTTACATTGTCCCAGAATCATCCAGGTATGATTCTCATCATATCCTATATCCCCCGGATACAGTTTATAATCATGACTGCTTAGATAATTTTGATTACAGATAGTACCCCAACCGTATCCTTTATACAAACTTCCAATGTTTCCTGAAACGTCTGTGGAATAACGTCCTGTTACCTGATAAGTAGCCCAGCCTATATATCCCGAGCAGTCAAGTCCAAGCTCTGTCTGATATCTGTAATTATTGTAATTATAGCTGCTGTTCTGACTACTGAAGAATGATGTCCACTTAGGGCTGATTCCCTTTCGTGTGGAATCTGTGTCATTATGCCCTCCACCCCAGATGTACAATGTTCTTCCTACCGGTTGCAATGCATTTAAAAGATAGTTCTTAACAGTACGTTCAGAAGTAGGAGTTGATGGAGTTACAGGCTTATTATAATCATCCTCTGAAGAAATCAAAAGTCCCTTGGAATCAAACGTATAAGTTTTTCCGTCAATGACCCTTGTTCCTGTTACCATAATTAATGTTTTAGGATCAAAGTATCTTTTTCGACCGTCTTCATTCAGCCATCCGCCTTTGGCAACACCATCGATTTTGCTGAAATAATACCAGTTTCCGTCAACTTCTTTTTTTGCCTTACTCATGACACCTGTTTTAGGGTCAAAATATCTTTTCTCTCCCTCTGGTGAAGTATGCCATCCTGTTGCCATAGCATAGGTTCCTCCACCATAAAAATATCTCATTCCAACCTCGAACTCAATGAATCCCTGTTTTGCAGCTCCTGTCTTAGGATCAAAATAATAGTATCTTCCATCAATAGGACGCAATCCTGTCTTCATTCGTCCGTTTCCTTTTTCAAAATACCATTTCTGATTTTTTGAATTTTTCATCCATCCGGTAGACATGGTAAATGTTGCAGGCTGAAAATATCGTGTATATCCGTTGACTGTCTGGAACCCCTTCTGAGCCCATCCTGTTTTTGCATCAAAGTAATAATACTCACTGTTAATCGGTCTCAGTCCGGTTCGCATTTCCCCTGTCTTTTTGTCGAAATAACGTCTGTCACCCTTACTGTTCTTGTACCATCCTTTCAACATTGCACCTGACTGATTGGGATCAAAATAATAATACTTATTATTCACTTTCTGAGTCCCGGTCATTTTCTTGCCATTCTTATAATAATATGTTTTTCCACCTACTGTATGAAATCCATTCACAGGTGTCGCCTGAACTTCTACAGTAGTGGAATGCATGGAAAAGCCGGCTGCAAATAGCATCAGCCCCAGTAAAATACCCCAGAATTTCCAGCGCTTGCATACCTTATTCATAAACATTTCCTCTTCTCGGACTTTATTTTTTACAATCTTGTTACAATATTGTGTAATTATTATATCTCAACTTTTTCCATGCGTCAATATTTTTATTACAAATTGTAAAACAGAACAAAAAAGAGCAAAGTCTTTCTGACTTCACTCTTTTGTAATATTTGTCTTATTTATTTTTAAAGGAGGTGTTTTCTCAGCTCTGCTCCGTCCATAGCGCTCAGATATGCCGGCGCAACATCAAAAACAGTTTTGCAGCCTTTCTGTCCTTCCTGGCTCATACGGTATGCAGCTCTTGCATATGCCACGATCACGGAAGATGTAAATTCCGGATTAGAATCCAGCTTCAGGCTGTACTCGATCACATGCTTATTTTCGTTATCCCATCCGGTGCTTCCGGTACGAATAACAAAACCGCCATGAGGAATCCCGCTGTGATCACGTTTCAGCTCTTCTTCAGAAATAAAATGTACGGTTGTATCATAGTCGGCAAAGTAGTTTGGCATGGTCTTGATCTCCTGCTCGATGCGGGCCAGATCTGCGCCTTCTTCAGCAACAACAAAACATTCTCTTGTATGTTTCTGTCTTGTTGTCAGCTCAGGATTTTCTCCGTTTCTTACAGATTCCAGAGCAGCCTCTACCGGAATTGTATACTGCTTGCCGTCTTTTACTCCGTCAATTCTTCGAATTGCATCAGAGTGCCCCTGGCTTACGCCTTTTCCCCAGAAAGTATAATCTTTTCCATTGGTAAGAATGGCATTTGCATACATTCTGTTCAGAGAGAACATTCCCGGATCCCAGCCTACAGAGATGATTCCCACATGGCCGCTTTCTTTTGCCGCTTTATCCACATTTTCGAAATGCTCCGGAATTCTTGCATGTGTATCAAAGCTGTCTACAACATTGAACCACTGTGCATATTTAGGTGTCTGTACCGGAAGATCTGTTGCGCTTCCGCCGCAGATGATCAGAACGTCGATCTCGTCCTTCATCTTCTCTGCTTCGTCCACATGGCAGACCTTAGCTGTCTCTGTAAGTATTTTTACTGTCTCAGGATCACGGCGTGTAAAAACTGCCGCAAGTTCCAGATCCGGATTGTGTTTCACTGCACATTCCACGCCTCTGCCCAGGTTGCCATATCCCATGATTCCAATTCGAATACTCATAATAATTTCCTCCTCGTTTTTTCTGCTTATATATTAATCTTCCAGAGGAATAATGTCAATTTTTTTCTTTTGTTCCTGACAAATTTCTGCCGCATCAGTTACTGTTCGCTTCATTTACGGCAGCCTGGTCAGAATCCATTACAAATGATCTTCGGTAATGGCATATTACATTACATTACCATTCGCGGCGGTCTGTACCATCGCTGTCAGCAGCAGATGACTCCGCTTCCCGGACAGCAGCAGCTGCAGGCAAGATTTGCCATCAGACATTTCATACAGAGATCATTGCCAGCTGTGGGCATTCCGCCAAATGGATTCTGCTGTTCCTGATACCAGCTTCCGCCGCCCTCCATACGCTGAAGCATCATGCGGTACTGCATATTATCAGGCTCCAGACGCACAGCCTCACGGATATGATTCATGGCATTTACATTATTCCCAAGTCCCATATTGGCAACCGCTGACAGATAATACCACTGAGCATTTCTTTCTTTTAATGAGGACAGAACATTCATTGCTTCCTGATAATGACCGCTCTGAACATAATTGGAAGCGGCCTGTCTGCGAATGGCCTCCTCATCCTGATATCCGCTATTGCTCTGACTTCCGCCATAGCCGCCAAATCCGCCGAAGCCTCCATATCCCGTATTTCCGCCATATCCATAATTTCCCGAAGAACCATACTCCCGTTCTTTCATGATCTGATCATAGGCCTGCTGGATCTCTTTAAACTTTTCCTCCGCCTGGTCCTTATTGGGGTTATTGATATTTGCATCCGGATGATACTTCCGGCTGAGCTTTCTGTATGCCTTTTTTATTTCCTCATCAGATGCATCCCTCGACACACCCAGAATACTGTACGGATCAAACATGTTCTTTCTCCTGTTTCTTCTTCCTTTGCTCTGAAACTGCCTCAAACCGGCACCATACGCCGGAGTACAAAATATTTCGTAGAATATCTGCATATTTAATAATAGGAAGTTTCTCAAATTCCCGGCACGCCTCAGCCATCATCATGATCAGTATCTGGCATACGCGTTCCTGAAACCCTTCCATTATATAATCCTGAGCAAAAGGATTGTAATTTCCTTTTTCCAGATCCTTCTCCACATCATCATAGGCATCCATCAGATAGATAAATTTTCCCAGATAAAACCCCATTCGCCTTAAAGCAGGTTCCCATTCGTCCTCTCTCCAGGCAAGAATCTCCTCCATGATTTTCCCAAAGCATCCAGATATTTTATCAATATCCGTTTCTCCTGCTTTTTCCATGGCAGAAATCTCATTCAGATGTTTTATAATGACTGCTGTCTTTTTCTTCCAGAGAGCTTCTGCCTTTTTGTCCTTATTTTTCAAAAGTCTGCTGTATGCCAGTCTGGAAAGCTTTTTTTCATCCTTCCAGTCGTCCACACATTTGTAATAAGCAAGAAACACGTTCATATCAGCCGCATATTCTGTCACTTTATTTTTGCGTACCGGCTGTTTTCTCACCGGATGAACCATGCAGCGGCTGGTTCCTTTTTTTGTGGGTGGTTCATACAGACCGCTGAGAAGAAGAATCACAAAAGTCATATCATAGGTCAGTGTGATCTGACCTGAGATTCCATAGCGTTCTCTCAGTTCTCTGCACAGTCCGCAGTAAAAGGACCGATACAGATCATAATCTTTAAATTTTATTTCCGGCCGGTTCATCACCACATATCCAAACATAACTCCTCCTGCTTATCCTCAGGCTTTTCAGCTTTTTTTGATAAATTTTGTATGACACTTGGGACAGTCGATCTCAATCTTTCCTTTTCCCCTGGGGATCCTGATTTTCTGTCCGCAGCTGGGACAGGTATAAATATGATGTGTTTTTCTCTGTTCCATCATATTTTTTTCTTTTCTGAACCACTGTCTGATTTTTGCTGTCATGGAAAGATACTTCTGATTTTCCGCATAACGTTTCTGAATGTTTCTGGAAAGCATACGAAAATATGTATAAATGATGGCAGCCAGACCCACGGTATTCAGAATCGCTCCCGTGGTGCTTCCATTACGGAAAAAAACAGAAGCCACAATGCATACCAGGGCAACTCCCATGGTAAACCGTGCAAATCCGTCCACACCATAGCGTCCTTCCATAAATTTTATAAACTTTTCCTTCATGTCAATGCCTCTCCTGTCTTTACTTATCGTTCACTGCACACCTGAAAAATATAAAACTTCAGATAATAGGATTCGTCAGACGCCCATAAAATCGGATGATCCGGTGCCTGAGTTCTGTACTCTACCTGCCTCAGTCTCTTATGGGCGCTGCGCGCAGCCTGTCCGACTGTTTTTGTAAAAAGCTCATAGGTCATAAAATGTGAACAGGAACAGGTTGCCAGAAAGCCGCCGTCTTTTACCAGCTTCATGGCTCTCAGGTTGATCTCTCTGTACCCCTTCACCGCATTTTTTACAGAATTTCTGGACTTTGTAAAAGCAGGAGGATCCAGAATCACAACGTCAAATTTTTCTCCGCGTTCCTCAAGCTCAGGAAGAAGCTCAAATACATCCTCACAGATAAACTTAACCGTACCGTCAAGTCCATTCAGCCGTGCATTGGCAGTGGCCTGATCTACAGCAAGCTGAGAGGCGTCTACTCCTGTCACTTCACTGGCGCCTGCAATTCCCGCATTCAGGGCAAAAGAACCGGTATGGGTAAAGCAGTCCAGCACTTTTGCATTTTTGCAGAGCTTCTGGATAGCCAGACGGTTATATTTCTGATCCAGGAAAAATCCTGTTTTCTGTCCGTCTTTTATATCTACCTGATATTTTACCCCATTCTCTTCGATTTCTACCAAAGTAGGAAATTCCGGACCGATAAAGCCCTTGTAAAGCTCCATTCCCTCCTGACGTCTTACCTTGGCATCGCTTCTCTCGTAAATTCCTCTGACAGCAATACCGTCCTCTTCCAGAACCTTTTTCAGAAGTTCCAGTATCTGCAGCTTCAGGCGGTCAATTCCCAGGGCAAGAGACTGAACAACAAGCACATCAGAAAATTTGTCAACAACAAGTCCGGGAAGAAAATCAGCTTCTCCGAAAATCAGTCTGCAGCTTCCTGTATCTGTTACCTTTTTCCGGTATTCCCAGGCATCTCTTACTCTCTGCTCAAGGAATTTCTCATCAATCTTCTGGTTTTCATCCCGTGTGAGCAGCCTCACTGTGATTTTGGAGTTGGTATTAATAAATCCTCTGCCCAGAGGATATCCGTCAAAATCTCTTACCAGAACAATATCTCCATTGAGAAAGCTTCCCATCACAGAAGCTATCTCGTTGTCAAACACCCACATTCCGCCGGATTTCAGGAGGCGTCCTTCCCCCTTTTTCAGCGTTACTACTGCCAGACTCATGTATTCTTCTCCTTTCGGAAACATATTTCCACTGTATTCGTCAGCATTTCCATTTATTGTAGCACACACAGTCTGAATTTTCCAGTATTTCCGCTAAGACACAAAATAATCACATTCTATGAAGGATGATATTCTGGCGTGACTTTTCCGTATTTTGTAAAAACAAAAAGGACAGATCTGCTTATCCTAAAATCTTTGTGGAATGTTTTGTTATACTAAAAAGTTTGTACCTGAGATACTCTCTCCCGAAAATAAAAGACCCCAGTACTATTTCTAATACTGAGATCTTAATATGTTATCTTAACTCATATCTGCTCCTGGGCAAAACACCCTTTTGCCCGATATGGCACAGCCGCCATATGCAGGATTATTCCATTACTTCTTCCTGTGTGGTTTCAGCAGAAACGCTGCTCTCTCCATACAGATTTTCAAAGAATTTCATAGTGTCACTGTAGAGTGCCTGTCTTGTCTCCGGTGTTTCATTTACCAGAATGTCATCCTCAGCCGGATCCAGTTCCATACTGAAGATCAGTCTCATCTCTGCATTTACCATGTTCAGCTCTGCTGACAGATATATGTCTGTATCAGCCGGAACATAGCTCATTCCTCCGTCTTTCAGTACCTTGATATAGGATTCCAGTACCTTCTGAGTCAGATCTGCACCAACCTCCGGTGTAATTGTAACTGATGCCATGGCATCCTCTCCCATTACACTCTGAAGAGAAGCCGTATCTCCCTCATACTCTCCCTTACAGAAGCTTTTTGCCTGTTCAAAGGATGCTTTTGCTTCTTCACTTAAAGAATCTGTATTCAGAGGATCTTCTGCTGTATTTTCCTCCGGTGTCACACTCATGTCATCCTGGGCTGTTCCGTCAAGAACAGTTCCGTCCTCTGTGGCTTCCGGAATCTCCTCTGTATTTTCTTCCGGAGCTACAGCCATATCATCCTGGGCTGTTCCGTCAAGAGCGGTTCCGTCCTCTGTAGCTTCAGGGATTCCTGTTTCTTCATCAACTGCGCCGTCCTCGCCTTCTACAGCCTCTCCCATGGTTTCTTCCTGAAGAGACGGATCCTCTGTGGAGCTTTCTTTAATGTCTTCACCAAGAGCGTCCGGATCTACATTCTGTGTAATATCTTCTCCGTCTGTACTGTCCTCGTCTACCAGATTGTCATCCTCTGCATCAACTACGCCGTCATCCTGAGCTGTTCCGTCAAGAACAGGATCATCTGCAGCTTCTTTATCCAGATTCTGCTGGATATTTTCCAGAGTCTCTTTCATCTGCTCGATATCGTAGCTCTGCTGCGCGATCTCTTGAAGAAGAGCAACGATCGTTTCCATTTCCTCCTGGCTTAAAGTAACATTATTCTGAACAGCAATGTTGTTTACAATATTATAAATTTCATCTGCGTTCTGGATATTATCGCCAATGATCTGAAGCTTTGCCTGATTGATGATATTGGTCGCATTATCGTTTCCTACCTGCTGCGCAAGATCACCGGTCACCACAACCTCTTTTGTTGCAAGATCTTTTTTGGTGCTGTCAAGCTTCTGTCCGCTTGCGCTTTCGTATGCCATGATCACACCTGTCAGAGCGCCTGTTCCGGATACTTCATAAGGGCATGCCGCAACAGCTTCACAGTTGGTTACTCCTGCAGTAGAAAGTGCATTGGCGATCATATTTCCGGTTACATAATTCAGATTTGCAGTACGGACCTTGATTCCGCCTGACTGTGTAGGTTTTACATAAGCGCAGCTCAGGGTTCTTGTTCCGATCTGCTCCAGTGGGATATAATCTCCCAGATGCTCTCTTTCATCCTGATTGGTGATAGTAAGGATCTGAACCTGGCTGGCATCTGTTTTAAAATAGCGCATCATGGTATCCTTCTGATCCTGGGTAAGGTCTGCGCCAAGTGTTACAACTCTGGCTGAATCTGCCATAGCCGGAACCGCACCTCCGGCTGTCAGACACAAGCTGCAAAGTAATGCTGCGATCACACTTCTTTTTTTCATAATCCTGTCCTCCGTTTAATTAAAAGTAAAATATACTGATACTGACATTCTGATATTCTCTGTTCCGTTTACAGTTTTGCGGAACCTGCTGTGAGTTTTATTATAACACACCTTCCGGCATATTTGTATTCCATATTTTCTCACGGCAGTTATATACCCTCAAAACTGCCGTTTCCCTTTTTGGCGCCATACGGCATTCATTTCCTGCTATAGGATCATCTGAATATATCAGAAAATCTTCCTGTTTATTCCATAATGTCCGCAACCCTGTGATAATATCTCCACTCCGCAGTCTGATCACTGTATTTTCGGATACACGCTTACAGTACTTCCAGAAAAACCCTGATCCTTCCTCCACAGACGAGCCCCTCCTCTTCTGCCTCCTGTCCGGACATGTCCTCAAGCACAAGACGGCTTTGGGGTTTTTCCTCTTTCAGCATATGAAGACACTGATTCCGGATGCGGCTTTCCATACATCCGCCTCCGATCGTACCAACGATTCTTCCGTCTGAAAGTACTGCCATCTTTGTTCCGATTTCTCTGGGAGCAGAGCCCTGCCTTGCCACAATAGTCGCAAGAGCCTTTTTCTGCTCCGGATCGCTTTCCCCTGTCAGGCATGCCAGAAGTTCTTTATCATATCCGCCTGTTTTTTTTATACTGTTTTTTACCATAATCAGTTCTGCCACTATGGAGACTGCAATTTCCTCCGGAGTCTCCGCATGAATGGAAAGTCCTACCGGCGTATGGAGAAGTTCTACCTCACTTTCCGGAAATCCCTCTTCCACCAGCTTTTTTTTCAGAAGGATCCCGCGCTTCCGGCTTGCCATCATTCCCACATATGCCCGTTCCTTTTTCAAAATTGCAGTAAGGCAGATTCCATCATACCGATGGCCTCTTGTAACAACCAGAAAATAGGTGTCACTGCCTCCAGGAATTTTTTCCAGGGCTGAAGCAAAATCATCACAGATTACCTGATCTGCCCCTGCCGCCCGGGCCTGATCCGCAAAAAACGGACGATCTTCAAGCACAGTCACATGAAACCCTGTATGTTTTGCCAGAATTACTGCCTGCTGCGCCACATGACCTCCGCCACAGATCACAAGCTTTCCGGGTTTTCCCAACAGTTCCACAAAAATCCGGCATCCGTCCGCTTCAATAATACTGCTTTGCTCTGTCTCTGCCAGCCGGCTTATCAGCTCTGGTGAAAGCCTGTCTTCTCCGCTTTCGGCCACAAGCCTGCCCTCAGTAAAAAAAAGTCGTTTTCCTGTATTTTCTCCTTCTATTACTGTGGCCAGCATATTTTTATTCTTCTCCATATGGTCTGCCATAATCTGATACAGTTCCTGATTCTTCACCCGTTTTCCCCCTTAATCATAATGCTGAACTTCACAAAACTGTGTACTTTATCCTTTTCTGTCTGTTGCTTAACAGAAGAAACCAGTTCCTCTTCATTAAATATGGTCACTATTCCCCATAACCTGCTCAGAATACATCCCGGATTATCTGCTGTAAATGATCAAATTATAAAGTACACATTCTCGTTGTTCTGTCTTTGCAGGATGCACATATATAGTTTAAAATTTATTCGTGTCCGTATATTATAAATTCTATTGTGCAAAATTCTGTACTGCCTTATTTAGCGATATAAATTTTAATATTTATTCACTTACAGTTACCTGTTTATTTTATCATACATCCACTGAAAAATCAGTATGGAATGTACGACTTTCCCGGCAGACAAAAAAGGATCCCGGATTCTTTGCGAACCCCTGATCCTTCTTTTTACAGGCTGTGGTTTCACAGCCTCTTTTCTGAATTTTCTGTTGCTGTAAGAAATATAAACAGCAGCTTATCTCTACTCCAGTATATGTTCCCTTCCCTGGGCGATCATTGTTCGTACATGATCGTCTGCCAGAGAATAAAACATGGATTTTCCTTCTCTTCTGTTCTTTACCAGACGGCTCTGTTTCAGGATCCGAAGCTGATGGGAAACTGCCGACTGGGTCATATTCAACGCTCTTGCCAGATCACAGACACACACCTCTGTCTCAAAAAGAACAAACAGGATCCTGATTCTGGTAGGATCTCCGAAAACCTTAAAAAGCTCTGCCAGCGAATCCAGTTCTGTCTCATCAGGCATTGTCTCATCCACAATCTTTAAAAGCTCCTCATGAATTTCCTCTGTATCACAGCACAGACTCTCTTTTGTTTCTGCCATGTAATTTCCCTGCCTTTCCTTTTTATCATATCACATGCAGGGATTTTCTGCACGGGTATTATAATTTTTTTACAAACAGCGCGCGAATAGCATTCAGAACTGCAATTACCATAACGCCTACATCTGCAAAAATAGCAATCCACATATTTGCGATTCCCACTGCGCCCAGAAGCAGGCACAGAATCTTGATTCCAATAGCAAAATAAATATTCTGGTAAACGATCCTCATACATTTTTTTGCAATCCTGACTGCCTTTACTACTTTCAGAGGATCATCGTCCATCAGAACCACATCTGCCGCCTCAATGGCAGCGTCTGAACCCAGAGCTCCCATTGCAATTCCGATATCTGCCCTGGAAAGAACTGGGGCGTCATTGATTCCGTCACCTACAAATGCAAGCTTTTCTCTGGGGTTCTTTTTCTCCAGAAGCTCTTCTACTTTTGTTACTTTATCAGCCGGAAGCAGCTCACTGTATACCTGGTCTACTCCCGTTTCTGCTGCTGCCTGCTGAGCGACCCGGTCAATATCACCTGTCAGCATTACTGTTTCACGAATACCTGACTTCTTCAGCTCTGCTACCGCAGCTTTTGCAGTTGGCTTCAAAACATCTGCAATCAGGATATGGCCTGCATAGGAACCGTCAATGGCAACATGGACAATGGTTCCTACCTGATGACACTCCTTAAAGGCAACTCCCAGCCGCTCCATAAGCCGGCTGTTTCCGACTGCAACGGGAATCCCGTCCACTCTGGCTGTCACGCCGTTTCCGCTGATCTCTTCAATGTCCTCTACACGGGTACGGTCTATTTCTTTTCCGTAAGCTCTCTGGAGACTCCGGCTGATAGGATGGGAAGAAGAACACTCTGCCAGAGCCGCATATTCCAGGATTTTATGGTCTTCCATTACATTGTGATGCACACCGCAGACCTCAAACACACCTTTTGTCAGTGTTCCTGTTTTATCAAACACCACATATCTGGTCTGAGCAAGAGTTTCCATATAATTGGATCCCTTTACCAGTACACCGGCATTGCTTGCTCCGCCGATTCCTGCAAAAAAGCTGAGGGGAATACTGATCACAAGGGCGCAGGGACAGCTGATTACCAGAAATGTCAGCGCACGGTAAACCCAGTCTCCCCACTGGGGATCCAGTCCCATAAACATCAGCCGGACAAGCGGCGGAAGAATTGCCAGCGCCAGCGCACTGTAACAGACTACAGGCGTATAATAACGGGCAAATTTGGATATAAAATTTTCGGATCTGGATTTCCTTGAACTGGAATTCTCCACCAGATCAAGGATTTTGGAAACCGTAGATTCCCCGAACTCTCTTGTGGTGCGGATTTTCAGAACACCTGTCATATTAATGCATCCACTGATGATCTCGTCACCCTCTTTTGCATCTCTGGGCAGGCTTTCTCCTGTAAGAGCGCTTGTGTTAAGCGTTGTTTTTCCCTCTGTGATAATTCCGTCAATGGGAACCTTTTCTCCCGGCTGCACTACAATGATACTGCCGATCTCCACCTCATCAGGATCTACTTTTTCCAGGCTTCCGTTTCTTTCTACATTGGCATAGTCCGGACGGATATCCATAAGCTCGCTGATATTCCGGCGGCTTCTTCCCACCGCATAGCTCTGAAACAGTTCCCCGATCTGGTAAAACAGCATAACTGCTGTTCCTTCTTTAAAGTCTCCCAGACAGATGGCGCCCACTGTAGCCACTGCCATGAGAAAGTTTTCATCAAATACCTGTCTGTTTCTGATTCCCTTCCATGCTTTTAAAAGAATATCATATCCGATCACCAGATACGGAATCATGTACAGAACTGCCCTTAGATACCCCTGAACAGGTACCAGAGACAACGCTGCAACCATTATTGCTGCAATAAGGATACGAGTCAGCATTTTTTTCTGTTTTTTGTTCATATCCGCACCTTATCCTTTCACTTATTACAGATAGATCTCACAGTCATCTTCCACTTTTTTACAGTTTTTCAGAACCTCTTTCATAACAGCCTTCGGATCCTGTCCGTCCTCAAATTCCACGTTCATTTTTAACATCATAAAATTCACAGTGGCATCTTTTACTCCGGCTGTTCTTTTTGCAGCCTCTTCCATTTTGTTCGCGCAGTTTGCACAGTCTACTTCGATCTTATAGGTTTTCTTCATTTTTTATCTCCTTTTCGTTTACGTTTTATCATATGAACAGTTATTCATATGTTTGTTTATATTATATACAGGAAAAAGGAAAAAGTCAATTACTTTCTGTTTTATTTCACCGGTATTTTCAAAAAGTGTTTCTTCCTATATAATAGTCTTATTCAAATAACTGATTACCTTAAAAAGGAGACTTCCATGGATACACCTCTCAGGCATCAAAATCTTAAAAAACTGAAAACTCTTTTTCTTTCCACTTTATATATCAGCGCTTTTACCTTTGGAGGCGGATTTGTGATCGTGGGATTTATGCGCAGAAAATTTGTCCATGATCTTCACTGGATCGATGAGGAAGAAATGCTTGATTTCGCAGCTCTGGCTCAGTCCTGTCCCGGCGCAGTAGCTGTGAATGCCGCCATTTTAGTGGGCTGGAAAATCTGCGGATTTGCAGGAATGCTTACTGCTGTTCTGGGAACCATTCTCCCTCCTATGATCATTCTTTCAGTGATCTCCTTGTTTTATTCCGCCTTTGCCTCCAGCCCTCTGATATCCGCTGTCCTTCACGGCATGGAAGCCGGAGTTGCCGCCACAGTTCTGGATGTTGCCTGCGACCTTGGCATGGCAACTGTTAAAACAAAAAGCAGCCTTTCCATTTTTATTATGGCAGGGGCTTTTGTTCTGAATTTTGTTTTTCATGTAAGCGTCATCTATATTATTCTGGCTGCTGCAGTCATTGGGACTGTCAGGCTTCTGATGATCCGGCGCTTTCACAGGGAGGTATCCAGATGATCTATATACAGCTTTTTGTCAGCTTTCTGAAAATAGGACTTTTCAGTGTAGGAGGTGGCTATGCAGCTATTCCGCTCATCCAGAGTGAAATTGTAAACGGTCACGGCTGGCTCAGTATGCAGGAATTTACCAATCTTATCACGATTTCTTCCATGACCCCCGGCCCTGTGGCAATTAATTCTGCTACTTTTGTAGGACTTCGCATTGCCGGACTGCCCGGAGCTGTAACAGCCACTCTTGGCTCCATTTTTCCTGCCGTTATCCTGGTTTCCCTTCTTTCACTGATTTACAGAAAGTATAAAGGAACCACTGCCATTGATACAGTTCTCGGATGTCTGAGACCTGCTGTTGTGGCTTTGATTACTGCCGCAGGCCTTTCTCTTATCCAGACCGCATTGTGGGGAGAGTTTCCTGTGTCTCTCTCTTCTGTTGACTGGATCAATGCACTGCTTTTCCTTGGAGCCTTTTTCATTCTCAGAAAGTGGAAGTGGAATCCCATCCTTGTTATGTGCCTTTGTGGGGCAGGCGGTCTTATTTCTTTTCTGGCCGGTAAGTTTTTCTGATATTTCATATTTTCTGAACAAAACAACTTCACGGAACCAGAATAAAACAGGCTGATCCTGTTTTCCCCTGAATCAAAACAAATAAAAGAGCTGTGTCCCAGGGCCACAGCTCTTTTATATTTCTTCTTGTATATATTTTTATAATTTTTCCATCAGTTCTTCCCTGCTGAAATTCACAAGTACAGTCAGGGCTACCGGAAAGGCAACCAGCCCCACCAGACCAAAAAGCTTCAGTCCCAGGAAAAGCGCTGCCAGTGTTGCCAGAGGATGCAGCCCGATCTGCTTTCCTACAATTCTTGGCTCTACCATATTTCTCACAACAAGGATCACCAGATACAGAATCAGTATCCCCACTGCCAGTCCATGTTCTTTCATAATAAAAAGAATTGCCGCCCAGGGAAGAAGCACACCGCCGGTTCCCAGAACCGGAAGGATATCAAACACTGCAATACACAGAGCCAGAAACGCCGGATAAGGCATTTTCAGAAGGAACATTCCGATGCACAGCTCTGTAAAGGTCAGAAGGAACAGAAAGCTGTAGGATCTGATATAAATAAACAGAACGTTTTTTACATAGGATTGTCCTTTTTCCACCAGCGCTACCTGTTTCGGTGTCAGAAGCTTCTTAAAAAATGCAATAATTCCATCATAATCCCCAACAAAGAAAAAGGTTGCCACAACAGTGATCACAAGCTTAATAACAAATCCCGGTACTCCGCTGATCCCTCCTGATATGATCTGTACAACTTTTACTGACAGACCGGATACATAGGAGCCCAGATTATTTGTCATTTCCTCAAAAGAGTTTTCAATGGTATTTGCCACAGAAGGATGTACCGATGTCATGGACTCCTCCAGATAATTGGAAATTGTCTCAAATACCGGAACTATTGTAGTATTATAAAAATGCGGAACCTGCCGTATCAGATTTTCCACTCCGTCCAGAAGCTTCAGACTGGCCCAGGCTGCCAGCAAAAACAAAAGCCCGTAAAAGACAGCACAAAAAACAATAGACAAAAGCTTTTTCTGCTTTTTTGATACCTTGAACTTCCTTACCGGTACCTGGATCAGAGCCGCTACCAGAAAAGCAATGATAAACGGCATCATCGGTGAAACCAGATATTTGCATCCGACCCATACAAGTACCGCGATCAGGGCATAAAATACAACGTTTATAATAAATTTTTTCTTTCGCTCCACTTTGTTTTCCATGCCTATCACTCCCTGACAAATACCGCCACAGCCTCCGTCCAGACTGTCTGACAGAACTGATCTACACAGCAGGCTTTTTCCAGACGATAGCCTGCATGAAGAAAGGTTTCCATATCTCTGGCAAGACTGGTGGCCTTACAGGATACATACACGATCCTCTTTACCCTATAGGAAAGGATTTTCGGAAGCGCTTTTGGATGAATCCCCTCTCTGGGCGGATCCAGAACGATCATATCCGGCTTTTCCTTCAGGTCATCAAGAACCTTCAGTACGTCTCCCGCAATAAAACGGCAGTTGGACAGCCCGTTCAGAGCAGCATTCTGTCTGGCTGCTTCCACTGCTTCTTCTACAATCTCCACACCGATCACTTCTTTTGCTACCGGCGCCAGAAGCTGGGCAATGGTTCCGGTTCCGCTGTAAAGATCAAAGACCTCCATGCCTCTTGCCTCTTCAACATATGTGCGGACAATCGAATACAGAACCTCCGCCGCCAGGGAATTTGGCTGAAAAAAGGAAAACGTACTGATCCGGAATCTCAGCCCCAGGAGAGTTTCATAAAACCAGTCCTGACCATACAGGATTCTGGTCTCGTCACTTTTTACCACATCGGAAAGAGAGTCATTGATGATATGCATGATCCCTACAATTTTTCCTTCCAGAGGCAGCGCAAGAAGAAGATCCTTTAAAGGTTCCAGATCATGCTCCTCCTGACTTGTAGTTACCAGATGGATCAGAATTTCTCCTGTAGTTACCCCTCTTCTCAGAAGCAGATGACGCAGATATCCTGTATGCTGCATTTTTTTATAATAGGGTACCCCTTTTTCCAGAAAATAATCACGCACACAGGTAAGAATATCTGTCATGTCTTTATGGACCAGTTTGCAGTCGTCTGTGTTCAGCACATCATAGGTACTTCCTTTTTTGTGAAGTCCCAGAGACAAAGGCCCGTCCTTATATTCATCTCCAAAAGAAAATTCCATTTTATTTCTGTAACAGAACTCTTCCGGACTTCCATGGATTCCCTCCCACACAAAATCTGCTTTTCCATTCAGGTCTGTCTGTCCTTCCTTTACCAGGACTTCCTCCAGAAGCTCACGAATCTGTCTTTCCTTCATATGAAGCTGCTCTTCATATGGCATTGTCTGGTACATGCAGCCTCCGCACTGGGGAAATGAAGAACATACAGGCTCTCTTTTTTCCAGAGGTGATTTTTCCAGTACCTCCAGAATACGGCCCTGAGCTCTTCCTGAACGTTTTTTCTGAATAACAAAGCGGATCTTCTGACCGGGCATTCCGTTTTTTACAAGTACTTTCTGATCCTCCACCATTACATAACCTTTATTGGGAAAATCCACTTTTTCTATGATTCCTTCGTATATCTCGCCTTTTTTCATATAATGTCTGTCCTTAATATCTCCTTTTCTGTGATTCTCAGGTATGGCATGTTTTTTGCCCAACGGACCTGCAAGAAAACAGCCCCGGTATCAACCGGAGCTGTCGGTTTTTATTCTTCCTCATCCTCAAAATAATCGTCAAAATCATCATCGAAATCTTCTTCAAAATCCTCCAGATAATCCGGAGCGAAGAAACGGTAAACGGCAAACGCAATTCCTGCTACTGCTGCCACAGCACCAATGATCGCCAACACCCAGAGGACTGTATTTTTCTGTTTGTCGTCTTCCTTTTTCTTTAAAACTGCCAGCAATTCTTCGATTTTTGTATTCATATTCATATGCACACCATCCTCTCTTTCTTTGTCGGCATCCATGCTGCCGTTACACGGGTCAGACATCCGAATGCTCTGCCCGCACTGTTTTCCTGTAAGCTATAGTATATCACTATCCTGTAGATTTTACCATAAGATATGTAAAATTTTAGATTTTCTTAAGTTCTGGCTGATTGTTATGAATTTGAATAGTATTCCCCTGTCTCCTATGCTATAATAATTCCGATTACATCGTGTACTCACGAGAAAGAGAGGAAAAGAGTGGAAAGACAAATTATCCAAGTAGAAGAAAAAGTACCTGTAAAACTGTTGATACCATTGAGTATCCAGCACATGTTTGCCATGTTCGGAGCTTCTGTGCTGGTTCCTTTTATGTTCGGAATCAATCCGGCCGTGGTACTTCTGATGAACGGTGTGGGAACGCTGCTGTTCATTCTTATCACAAAGGGAAAAGCGCCTGCCTATCTGGGATCCAGCTTCGCATTTTTATCCCCGGGCCTTCTGGTTGCAGACAAGTTCGGTTATGAATATGCACTGGGCGGATTCGTGGTTCTCGGAATCGCCGGAATGATCCTTGCACTGATCATCCGCCGCTGCGGAACTGACTGGATCAACGTTGTTCTGCCTACAGCCGCTATGGGACCTGTTGTGGCACTCATCGGACTGGAGCTTGCAGGAAGCGCTGCCAGCACTGCCGGACTTCTGGATGACAAAATTGACTCCAGAAACGTGATCGTATTTCTGGTGACTCTGGGAGTGGCTGTATTTGGCCAGATTCTTTTCCGAGGCTTCCTGTCTGTTATTCCGATTCTGATCGCGATCATTGCCGGATATGCAGCAGCAGGCTTCTGCGGCATTCTGGATTTCACGGCAGTAAAAGAAGCTTCCTTTTTTGCTCTGCCCAACTTCCAGGCGCCGTCCTTTAATATTGAAGCGATCCTGACAATTCTGCCAGCGCTTCTTCTGGTTACCTCAGAGCATATTGGTCATCAGATCGTTACCAGTAAAATTGTAGAAAAAGATCTTCTGAAAGATCCAGGACTTCACCGTTCTCTTTTTGCAGACTTTTTCTCATCTACCCTTTCCGGTCTGGTAGGCTCTGTTCCTACTACCACTTATGGGGAAAACATTGGCGTAATGGCAATGACAAAAGTCTACAGCGTACAGGTCATCGGCGGAGCAGCCGTACTTTCTATCTGCTGTTCCTTCCTTGGCAAGCTTGCAGCCCTGATCAACACCATCCCGGGGCCTGTTATTGGCGGAATCTCCTTCCTGCTGTATGGAATGATCGGAACCTCAGGTCTTCGTATGCTGGTAGATAATCAGGTGGATTACGGAAAATCCCGGAATCTGGCGCTGACTTCTGTGGTATTTATTGTAGGCCTTTCCGGAATCGCTCTGAATCTGGGAAATGTAAAACTTACCGGAATGGTTCTTGCCTGTGTGGTTGCCATGATACTGAGCCTTGTATTTTATGTACTTGATAAACTGCATCTGACAAACGATCTGTAAAATATTTTTAAGGCGGTGATTTTATGCCATCATTTATATCCAAAGTAAAGAAAAAACTCAAAAGTGGAGCCTGGTATCCATTTTATAATACTTTCTATGAAAAAGTTCCTGTTGACAAAAAAGAAATTCTTCTTGTTTCACGAAGCGGCCTTGCGCTGGAGAGCAATATCCTTGCTATTTTAAAGGAACTGAATCAGCCGGAATATAAAGAATTTTATAAAGTCCTGGCTGTTCAGAAAAACAAAAAAGAGCAGATTCAGAAAAAACTGGAACGGTACGGGATCTCAGTAGATAAATTTGTTTACACCAGAGAACCCTCCTATTACTATCATCTGGCAAAAGCCGGATGGCTGATCAATGATACTACTTTCCCCGGCCGCTACATAAAAAAAGACGGGCAGACCTATCTGAATGTATGGCACGGAACACCGCTGAAGCGAATGGGACAGGACAATCCGGAAGAACGGTATGATACCGGAAACGTAATGCGGAATCTTCTTCAATCTGATTATCTTGTATTCCCTAATCTTTATATGGAAGAAAAAATGTCCGGAGCATATAATCTGAAAGAGCTCTATCAGGGGACCGTTCTTCATGAAGGCTATCCCCGCAACTGCATATTCTTTCATCCTGAGCAGGGTACAAAACTGAAAGAGCTTCTCGGATATGCCGGCACACAGCTGAGTATCTATATGCCTACTTTCCGTGGAACCTCCTCTTCTGTGCAGGAAGAGGATTATGTAAATCAGATAAAAGACTATCTGAACCGCGTTGATATACTGCTTCATGAAAATCAGATCATGCTGGTAAAGCTGCATCCATTTGTACAGAGCCAGTTAACATTAGATTCCTACCGTCATATCCGTCTCTTTCCGGAAGGATATGACACTTATGAAGTTCTCAATGCCTGTGATGTGCTGATTACAGACTACTCCAGTGTCATGTATGATTTTGCCGTTACCGGCCGAAGGATCCTGCTTTTTGCTTATGATCTTGAATACTATCAGGGAAGCAGAGGAATGTATGAAGATATCTCTGATTACCCCTTCCCACTGGTACGTACACCTGAGGAGCTGGTAAAAGAGCTGAATACTGATTCCGGACATCCGGATGATGATTTTCTCCAGAAATACTGCACTTACGAACAGGTAAATGCAGCCAGAAATATCTGTCATCATGTTCTTCTGGGAGAAAAAATATGTAAAAGTACATCTATGCCCGGCACAAAAAAGAAAAAAGTCCTTATTTATACAGGCAGCCTTCTCCCTAATGGGATTACCACTGCCTTTTATAGCCTTATACATCATTTGGATCCATCCTCCTGTGAATACTATATTGTTTTCCGAACCCATTCTATAAAGGATCATCCGGAAAAACTTAATAATATCCCAGAGGGATACCATTTCTATCCACTTGCCACTGAGATGAATCTTGATATACTGACTGCTGCTGCTCAGATTCTTTATATGAACTGGGGGATTACAGCTTTTGGCGTTGGCAAACGCCTTGATCACGCATATAAAAGGGAATGGAAAAAACACTTTGGATGTATCTCTTTTGACCATGCCGTTCATTATGACGGATACGGAAACTATATGATTGCACTTTTTAGTTATGCCCCGTGTAAAAAAAGCATCTGGGCCCATAATGATATGGAAATGGAAATTACAAAAAAACATAATGTCAGTCGTCCTCTTCTCCAAAAAGCCTATTCAACCTATGATCACGTAATACCTGTAGGAGAGGATATAAGGGGCGCAGCAGAACGAATCGGAGGGCATCCAGAAAAAATCCAGGTCATTTCCAATTATATGGATCTTGATCTCATTCGTTCTAAATCTGAAAAACCACTTATCTTTGATAAAAATACAGAGTCCACTGTTTCCATTGAAAAACTTCAGGAAATCCTGAACAGCAGTGATCGCAAGTTTATCAATGTAGGCCGTTTTTCCCCGGAAAAAGGTCATGAGAGACTGATCCGGGCATTTGACCGTTTCTGGGTAAATCATCCTGATACCTGGCTGATCATCATTGGAGGAATGGGAAACCTGTACACAAGTACCTGTGAACTGGCAGCATCTGTGAAATCCAGCAGTCACATTATCCTGATCAAATATATGAGCAATCCCTTCCCTGTCGTAAAAGCCTGCGACTTTTTCCTGCTGTCTTCTTACTATGAAGGCCAGGTACTGGTAGTTCCTGAAGCCGATATTCTCGGTGTTCCCGCAGCTGCCTGTGATATAAACGGGGCAAGAGCTTTTATCCGGCAGTACGGAGGAACGCTTCTTCCCAACAGCGAGGACGGTCTTGTTCAGGGAATGGAAATGTTTGTTGAAGGAAAGATCCATACCATGCATGTAGATTACGAAAAAAGAAATCAGGACATACTTTCAAAATGTGAAAAACTTTTTATGGAATAGTAAAAACAGGAGGCTATTTCTATTATGAAATCCTATCATCAGAAATTTGTATCCGAAACGCCGCTGGAGGTTTATCCAACCGGAGAAATCTCCGGATTTCCGGTCAGTCCGGGAATGTTTGATCTGAACGGAGCTACTCCTCTTCAGAACGGCGTGAACTTTACCATACACACCTGTGGCGGAACAGCCTGTGAGCTTCTTCTTTTCCACCGTGAAGAGGAAGAACCTTTTGCTGTTCTTCCCTTTCCGGAGGCTTATAAAATCGGCGACGTATATTCCATGATCGTCTACGGTCTGGATATCCGGGACTTTGAATACGCCTACCGCGTAGACGGCCCCTGGGATCCTGAAAAGGGACTGCTTTTTGACAAAAAAAATATTCTTCTGGATCCATATGCAAAGGCAGTTTCCGGCCAGAGGACCTGGGGTACTCACTGGGATCCAACCTACCACGCCCGTGTTGTAAAAGATTCCTTTAACTGGGGCGATATGCCTCAGTCCAAAAAAGAACTCTGCGACCTTATTATTTACGAGCTTCATGTAAGAGGTTTTACCGTACATGAGTCCTCCGGAGTCCAGAACAGAGGCACCTTTGCAGGGCTGATGGAAAAGATTCCCTATCTCAGAGAGCTGGGAATCAATGCCGTAGAGCTGATGCCTATTTTTGAGTTTGACGAAACCATGAATGCCAGAGAAATCAACGGGGAGCGTCTTCTGGAATACTGGGGCTATAATACTGTCAGCTTTTTTGCCCCCAATACAAGCTTTACCTCTGTCAATGAATACAACCGGGAAGGAACGGAACTGAAAACTCTGATCAAAGCCCTTCACGACAACGGAATTGAAGTAATCCTGGACGTGGTGTTCAATCATACTGCAGAGGGCAATGAACTGGGAAGAACCTTCTGTTTCAAAGGATTCGATAATAATATTTATTACATGCTGACGCCGGACGGCAATTACTATAATTTCAGCGGCTGCGGAAATACTCTGAACTGCAATCATCCGGTAGTACAGCAGATGATCCTGGAATGTCTCCGGTACTGGACAGTCAACTACCGTGTAGACGGGTTCCGGTTTGATCTGGCCAGCATCCTTGGAAGAAATGAGGACGGTTCCCCTATGAACAATCCTCCTCTTCTCCGTACCCTTGCCTCAGATCCTCTTCTGCGCAATGTCAAGCTGATCGCAGAAGCCTGGGATGCAGGCGGAATGTATCAGGTGGGGAGCTTTCCCGCAAGCGGACGCTGGGCAGAGTGGAACGGAAGATACAGAGATTCTCTCAGAAGCTTTCTGAAGGGAGACTGCTGGAGTTCCTGGGATGCTGCCTGGAGTATTTCCGGCTCCGGCGATCTTTACGGTATGTACAAGGATTCACAGGGGGGCAATTACGCAGGCTATAATTCCAGTGTCAACTTTCTGACCTGCCACGACGGCTTTACTCTGTATGATCTTTATTCTTATAACGAAAAGCACAATCAAAATAACGGCTGGGACAACACAGACGGGGCAAACGACAACCGAAGCTGGAACTGCGGCGCAGAGGGTGAGACAAACGATCCCGAGGTTCTGAAGCTTCGATACCGCATGATACGAAACGCCTGCGCAGTGCTTTTGTGCAGCCGCGGAACACCTATGTTCCTTGCCGGTGACGAATTCGGAAATACCAAGTACGGAAATAACAACAGTTACTGTCAGGATAACGAAATTTCCTGGCTGGACTGGACTCTTCTGGAAAAAAACAAAGATCTGTTTGAATTTTTCAGGTTTATGATTTCCTACAGAAAAGATCATCTTGTTATCCGTAAAAAACTTCCTGATGCAGTATGCGGCATGGACTCTATCCACACCCATAATGTAAACGCACAGGATATCTCCATTCCAAGAGATGCTTATACCTTTGCTGTAAGCTTTGCAGGATATGACCGTGAAAAAGGAAAAGATGATCTTGTATATATTGCGGTTAATTCCTACTGGGAAGATGTTTCCATCACACTTCCTGATCTTCACAAACGTGGATTCTGGTATCTGAGCGTCAATACTTACGGCGATGGACAGGGACGATATTTTTACCCTCAGGGGCAGGAAATACGGATTACAGGAAATTTCATTATGAGGCCGAGATCTGTAGCTATTTTTACCGGAAGACCTTATTAAAACTGTACTTTATAACTGCTTTGAACATACCTCATAGCCATGATCAGCAGTTTCTGTAACAAGACAAAAAGTTCCCGATTTTCGTACAAATGAAAATCGGGAACTTTTTTATTTTGTTATTTTTACCAGATTTCAGACTCTACTGCTGCTTTTTCAATGTTCAGACCTTTCATATATCTTTCCATAAATATATTAAAGCCTTCCACACCTTCCGGCTTTGGATCCAGAGTACTTCCCTCATTTCCGGCAAACACCCTGCTGTCCAGGAAGTCCGGAAGAGTCTCTCCCTCTTCTTTATTGATCAGATAGGAAGCCAGAAGAGCAATTCCCCAGGCGCCGCCCTCTCCTGCTGTCTCCATAACAGAAACCGGGGCATTTACAGCGTCTGCAAGGATCTGCTGTCCAACGCCTTTTGTTTTAAACAGACCTCCGTGTCCCAGAAGCCGGTCAATCTTTACCTGCTCCTTATCAAGCAGAATATTCAGGCCTACTCTCATGGCGCCAAGGCAGGTATACAGATTGGTTCTCATAAAGTTTGCCAGTGTGAATCTGCTTTCCGGAGAACGGACAAACAGAGGACGTCCTTCCTCAAATCCGGTCATATGCTCTCCGGAGAAATAACAGTAGGACAGAAGACCGCCGCAGTCCGCATCACCTTCCATAGCCTTGTTGTACAGTGTTCCAAACAGTTTGTTCATGTCCACTTCCATGCCCATAGCTTCTGCAAATTCCTTAAATACATTTACCCAGGCATTCAGATCTGAAGTACAGTTGTTGGAATGTGCCATGGCAACCGGATCTCCGGCCGGTGTTGTGACCATATCAATTTCTTTATAAGGTCTGGAAAGAGCTTTTTCCAGAACGATCATAGCAAAAACAGAAGTTCCTGCCGAAACATTTCCGGTTCTCTGTCTTACGCTGTTTGTGGCAACCATTCCTGTTCCCGCATCACCCTCAGGAGGACACATGGGAATTCCGGCCTGAAGCTTTCCGGAAGGATCCAGAAGTCTTGCGCCTTCCTCTGTAAGACAGCCTGCGTCCTGTCCTGCCACCATGACCTGAGGCATAATATCGCGAAGCTTCCACGGGAAGCCATATGGCTCCACCAGCTTATCAAACTTCTGTACCATTTCCTCGTTGTAATCTTTTGTTTCAGAATCAACCGGGAACATTCCGGCAGCGTCTCCGATTCCCTGGATCCTTTTCCCTGTCAGCTTCCAGTGGATATATGCCTCCAGAGTTGTCATATAATCAATATCTTTCACATGCTCTTCCTTATTCAGGATTGCCTGATAAAGATGCGCAATACTCCATCTCTGAGGAACATTATACTGAAACAGCTCCATCAGTTCCTCAGAAGCCTGTCCTGTGATATTGTTTCTCCAGGTACGGAAAGGAACCAGAAGCTCGCCGTCTTTATTAAACGGCATGTATCCGTGCATCATGGCGCTGACACCAAGCGCGCCCACGCTGATAAGCTCTTCGCCATACTGTTCTTTTACATTCTCGGCAAGAGCCCGGTAGCTGCCCTGAAGTCCTGCATGAATATCCTCCAGATGATAGGTCCAGATTCCGTTTTCCAGACGGTTCTCCCAATCATAGCTTCCTGATGCAATAGGCATGTTATTTTCATCTACCAGGACCGCCTTGATCCTTGTAGAACCAAACTCAATACCCAGAGCTGTTTTATTATTCTTTATTGAATTCTTTGCTTCGTTTACACCCATTGTAAATCCTCCCGAATTTTCCTTAGTCCTCCATCCGGTTATTTACGGAATGCAACCTCGTTCCATCTCAGTTCATTCTTAAAATTACGGATGGTTGTGTCTTTGTCAATGTATACAGCCTCAATTCCCATTGCAGCCGCCCAGTCACCCATCTGTTCCGCTGTCAGGTCATAGGAAAATGCAGTATGATGCGCGCCTCCCGCAAGGATCCATGCCTCTGCTCCTGTTGCCAGATCCGGCATCGGAGTCCAGAACGCACTTCCTACCGGAAGCTTCGGCATTGGTTTCTCTGCTTTTTTACACTCTACATCATTGATGATCAGTCGGAAACGGTCTCCCAGATCTACAAGAGAGGTGGCAATGGCCGGACCTGTTTTGGAAGTAAACACAAGTCTTGCCGGATCCTCTCTGTCCCCCATGGAAAGCGGGCAAACCTTAATGCCGACTTTTCCATCGGAAATGCTCGGACAAACTTCCAGCATATGAGACTGCAGAATTCCTTCTCTGCCGGGCACCAGATTGTATGTATAATCTTCCATAAAGGAGGTTCCCTTTGCATCCCTGATCCCTGCTGTCATGATCTTCATAAGACGGACCATCGCGGCTGTTTTCCAGTCGCCTTCCGCTCCAAATCCGTAGCCTTTTTCCATCAGGCGCTGCATTGCCAGTCCCGGAAGCTGCTGCAAAGCTCCCAGATCACCGAAATGTGTCACTATTGCCTGATAATTATTTTCTTCCAGGAAGCGTTCGAAACCGATCTCAATACCTGCCTGAACTGCCACATGACGTCTGAATTCTTCCGGGTCTCTTCCCTCAAGAAGAATATCATATTTATTATAATATTCTTCTACTAAAACATCAATATCTGCTTTGCTTACATCTTTTACATATTCTGCAACCTCATTGACCGGATAAGCGTCAACTTCCCAGCCGAATTTGATCTGCGCCTCTACTTTGTCCCCTTCCGTAACTGCCACGTTTCTCATATTGTCAGCCACACGGCACACACGGATATGGCTGCTTTCCATGATTCCCACTGCTGTACGCATCCAGGATGCCAGCCGTTCCTGAACCTTTCTGTCTGCCCAGTGTCCTACGATCACCTTTCTCTCAATTCCCATACGCGACACAATATGGCCATACTCTCTGCCTCCGTGAGCAGACTGGTTTTCATTCATAAAGTCCATATCAATGGTATCGTAGGGAATCTCCTGATTAAACTGGGTATGCAGATGGCAAAGAGGCTTTCTGTATTCCTTCAGTCCCAAAATCCAGGATTTTGCAGGAGAAAATGTGTGCATCCAGGTAATCACACCTGCACAGTCTTCATCTGCATTGGCTTCATTAAAGGTTTTGCGAATCAGCTCATTGGTGATCAGAGTGGGTTTCCACACCAGTTCAAAAGGAAATATGCCGGATTTATTCAGCTCTTCCACAATGATCCTGGAATGTTCTGCAACCTTTCTAAGACACTCATCCCCATACAGATCCTGAGATCCTGTACAAAACCAGAATTTATAATTTCTCCCTGTCTTCATTTCACATTTCCTCCTCGATATCAGGGCTGCTTAAAAGCAGCCCATTTCTTTTTCTCGCGCCGGTTATTACGGTCCGATCATCTTTCTTTTTTATTTTTTCTTTTTTGCAGAAGCCAGTACAGACTGGATCACAATAAAGAAGCACAGAAGCGCGGAAAGCACGATTCTTACCCACCAGCTGGAAAGTGTTCCCTGCGCTGTAATAAGACTTGAGATAGTTCCCTTGATCAGAACACCGAACATGGTTCCGATCGGAGTTCCCACACCTCCGGAAAGCAGTGTTCCGCCGATAACTGCCGAAGAGATCGCATCCATTTCCAGTCCTTTTGCCTGCTCAACAAAACCTGCACAGCTGTTCAGGCAGAATAAGAAACCGCCCAGACCTGCCAGAAATCCGTCAAGAACATAAGCCTTAAACATTGTTTTTTTCACATCAAGTCCCATCATCAGAGCGCTCTGCTTGTTTCCGCCGATAGCGTAAAGCTTACGTCCGAATTTACGGTATTTCAAAAGGATTGCACAGAGAACCACTACGATCAGCGCAATAATAACGGTAGGCGGTATGTATGCCGGAATAAATTTACCTTTTTTGTTGGTGGAACCAAAAGGCATATAAAAACGGTAGTTTGCCCAGCTGAGAAATACCTTGTTTTTAATAGCGATCATATCTGTGCTGATGATAGCAGTAAGGCCTCGTCCGAAGAACATTCCTGCCAGTGTTACGATAAAGGGCTGGATACCCATATAGGTTACAAGAAAGCCCTGTACAATACCGAACAGAAGTCCGATGCCAAGAGCAACTGCAACTGCAACATAAGCGCTTGCACCTTTGTTTTCCATAAGGTCTGCCATTACCATACACACAAGGGCCGTTACAGAGCCTACGGAAATATCAATTCCTCCTGTTATCATAACAATGGTAAGTCCGCAGGAAATAACAAGGAGTCCTGCATTGGATACAAACAGGTTCAAAAACATCTGAGGTTTCGCAAAACCTTTGTCTGCAAAAATCACCATGCCTGCAGCGTACATTACGAAGAACAGAACAATTGTGATCAGCAAAAGGAATCCTGAGCTTGTCATTTTCTTTTTCTGTTTCATTATTTCTGCCCTCCTTCTGCTACTGCGCCGGATGCTTTTCTGCTTTTCAGTCCGGCGATGAATTTCTTAAATACCTCACTCTGAAGAGTTACGATGATAATAACTACAATAGCCTTGTATACCGGAAGCTGATCCGCCTTTACATTCATTGCGTAAAGAGTTGTTGTAAGAGCCTGAATGGTATAGGCGCCGATTACAGAACCTACCAGGCTGAATTTACCGCCGCCAAGGAAGTTTCCGCCAAGAGCAACTGCAAGGATCGCATCCATCTCAAGATTCAGACCGATATTGTTTGCATCTGCAGAATAGATACGGCTGGAGGCAACGATTCCGGCAATACCTGCAAGAACACCGCAGATCACATAGGTCAGAAACTTGATCATAGTGGAATTCAGGCCTACCAGACGGGCGGCTTTTCCGTTAATACCAACACTTTCTATATAAAGACCAAGGGCTGTTTTTTTCAGGATCAGGGCAACGATCACAACTGTGATCACTGCAAAGAAAATCGGGGTTGGAATCGGACATTTTCCGATATATCCGCCTGCCATTTTAAAGGAATCCACACGGATGTAGGTAATCTGACCTGCTGTGATAAGCTGTGCAATACCACGTCCTGCAGTATACAGGATCAGCGTTGCAACCATGGGCTGGATACGCAGCCTGGCTACCAGAAATCCATTGAACGCGCCGCAGAGAGCTGATGCCAGAAGAGCTGCCACAACTGCAAGGATAATGGAGTTCTGATACTCAGTAACTGAAACCTGTCCGCCGGAAAGTACCTGACAGCAAACAGCTGCCGCCACTGCCATTACCGCACCTACACTGATATCCTGTCCGCCGGAAGCAGCTGTTACAAGAGTCATGCCCACTGCCAGGATAACCAGCTCGGAAGCACGGTTGATAACATCAATAATGTATCCGTAAAGGACACCGTTCCTGATAGATACATTAAAAAAGTCCGGTGTTTTTATCACATTGAGCAGAAGCACGGCGATCAGGCATACGATGGGGAGAAAAAGCCTTGCGCCTGTGATCTGTTTTAATTTGCTTTTATTCATCTTTATCGTCACCTCCTGCAATGGCTTTCATAATACTGCTCTGAGAAAGTTCATGCTCTTCCAGCTCGCCCACCTTTTCTCCGTCACGGAGCACTGCCATACGGGAGCAGGTACGGAGCATTTCCTCTACCTCTGAGGAAATAAAGGTCACTGCCATTCCCTGATCTGCAAGGTCAAGGACAATTTTCTGGATCTCTGTCTTTGTACCAATGTCAATACCTCTTGTAGGCTCATCCAGAATCAGATATTCCGGATTCGTCAGAAGCCATCTGCCAAGGATCACCTTCTGCTGATTACCGCCGGAAAGACTCTTAATCGGTGTCTCACGGCTTGCAGTCTTGATCTGAAGCATATCAATGTATTTGTCTGCAGCTTCTTCCATTTCCTTTCTGCTTAATGGATGGAACATACCTTTTTTCGCCTGAAGGGCAATAATAATATTTTCTCTTACAGAAAGGTCTGCGATAATGCCTTCTGCTTTACGGTCTTCAGGAAGATATGCCATACCAAGCTTCATAGCCTCCAGAGGGCTGTTGATCTTTACTTCTTTTCCATTGACCTTCAGCTTTCCGCAGTCTGCCTTATCTGCACCGTAGATGGCGCGGACAAGCTCGGAACGGCCGGAGCCCAGAAGACCGGTAAGGCCGATTACCTCGCCTTTATTGATCTTAATATTAAATGGTTTGATAGTTCCCTTATGTCCAAGTCCCTCTGCTTCAATTACCGGAACGGAACCCTCTGCTTTCTTTCCTTCATGAGCACTCTTAATATCAGCAAGGTCGTCAAAATCCTTGCCCATCATCTTGGCTACCAGCATGACTCTCGGCAGATCCTTTGTCTCATACTCCCCTACCAGCTCGCCGTTACGAAGAACTGTGATCCTGTCGCAAACTGCATAAACCTGTTCCAGGAAATGAGTAACAAAGATAATTCCAACTCCCTCATCCCGAAGTCTTCTCATAAGGACAAACAGCTTTTCAACCTCGTCATCATCAAGCGAAGAGGTCGGCTCATCCAGGATCAGTACCTGACATTTCATATCCACTGCACGGGCAATGGCGATCATCTGCTGAATAGCCACTGAACACTCATCCAGCATCTGGGTAGGCGGTACGTGAATGTCAAGACTTTCCAGAAGCTTTTCAGAACGGTTATTCATTTCTTTCCAGTTGATCATTCCCATTTTACGGGGTTCACGCCCAATAAAAAGATTCTCAGCCACAGTCAGGTTCGGGCACAGATTGACCTCCTGATATACGGTACTGATTCCGTTTTCCTGCGCCTCCTGCGGGGAATGATTGATGATATTTTTTTCTTTGTCAGCCATGCGGATGCTTCCGCTTTCAAATTCATGAACGCCTGTCAGAACCTTGATCAACGTAGATTTTCCTGCACCGTTTTCTCCCATTAACGCATGGATCTCGCCTTTACGCAAAGTGAAATCCACATGGGAAAGAGCACGGACACCGGTGAAATTTTTACTGATATCACGCATTTCCAGCACAACATTCTGTTCCATATTCTTTCCACCTGCTTTCCCTAAATTTTTATAATTATCTGTAAAATCATATAAAATATGCCAAAAACAGATTTTCTTCTCTGATTTTGAGCGCAAAAGGAGCGTGGTCCACTGATCCGGGTTCTCCGAATTATGTACCACGCTCCGGATTCACTTCCTGTTTCTCAGACTTTCCTATCTGCTTCCACTTTTGTTGTCAGTCTGTTCTGTAATTAATATGCACGTCCGTCAATGATTTCCTGTGTGATCGGTGTAACTGCATATTCGCCTTCTTCTTCAAGGCTGTTTACTGCTGTTACAGAAGCAACAGTATCGTCAGCTGCAAAGATTTCCTCGTCTACATAGTTCAGTTTCTCAACTTCTTCACCAGCTTCAAGAGCTTTGATCAGTTCTTCTGCACGTGGTCCGTGAAGTGGGTTGCACTCTACATCACAGGCAATTTTTCCGTTCAGAGTGTCTGTAAGACCAGCGTTTGTTGTATCAAAGGAGATAACCAGGATTTCACCGTTTGCAATGTCAGTTCCTACTGTTTTGCCGGCAGCCTCAATAGCGTCGATTGCGCCGAATGCTTCGTTGTCGTTCTCACAGTATACAACATTGATATTGTCATATTTCTTCAGCATGGACTCCATAACTTCCTGTCCTTTTGCCTGAGTAAACTCACCGGACTGCTGCTCGAGAAGATCCCAGCCATATTTCTCTACGCCTTCCTCAAGACCCTGTGTACGTCCGATCTGAGCTGTGGAACCGATTGTTCCCTGAATATCTACAATATGAAGATCCTCTGGTTTGATCTCTTTTGCTGTTGCGTATGCGTTCAGCCATTCTGCTGCTTTACGACCCTCCAGAAGAGCGTCTGTTCCGATCCATGTAGTATAAAGGCTGTCATCAGAAACATCAACCATACGGTCAACAATGATAACCGGGATTCCGGCATCCTTTGCTTCCTGAAGAACTGTATCCCATCCGGTTTCAGTTACCGGAGCAAGAAGAATATAATCAACCTCCTGCTGGATGAAGTTACGGATTGCAGTCAGCTGGTTCTCCTGTTTCTGCTGTGCATCGTCAAAGATCAGCTCATATCCGTTCTCCTCAGAGAATGTGGATTTCATGGACTCAGTATTTGCTGTACGCCAGTCAGATTCTGCGCCAACCTGTGAAAATCCAACTGTAATAGTATCCTCTGCCGCATATACGCTTGTTGCGCCTGCAAGTCCTGCTACCATTGCTGCTGTCATAACTGCTGCCATAATTTTTTTCTTCATGTTCCGTTTCCTCCCTTTACTTTTTGGTTCGGTGTTTTTTAAGATGTCTTTATTATAGCGAAAACCACCAAAAACTCCATAGAATATTTTCGGAAAAATGTATGGTCTTTTATCAATTTTTTGTTTTCAATTTAACAAATTGATTTTTTTACGATTAAAGTTGATTTATTTATGATGAGAGGTTAATTTTTTTACCAATACGAATTTCAATTACAGTACCTCTGCCTTCCTCTGAATGAATCTCCATTCCATATCCGGCCCCATAATAAAGTCTCAGCCGCTCTGCCACTGCCGAAAGTCCAAATCCGGCCCGTTCTCCTGTGCGGATCGCATGCTGAATTTCCAGAAGACGCTCTTTTTTCATACCCTGCCCATTATCCGTTACCCTCAGGATCAGATCGTCCCCTCTTTTCTCTCCCTCGATCAGTATTTTTCCCCCGCCTCTTTTGTTTTTTATTCCATGATACAGAGCGTTTTCAGCCAAAGGCTGAAGCGTCAGCTTTGGAACCATAACTTCATTAAATTCTTCCGGAATATGAATCTCAAATTCCAGAATATCCCGGTATCTGGACTGCTGGATCTCCAGATAACTGACTGTATGTCTTTTTTCCTCGGAAAGGGTGATCACATCGTTTCCCTTTGAAAGTGAGGTCCTGAAAAATACAGACAGATTGGAGATCATTTCCACAGCATCGTCATTCTGTCCCCCTTCGATCAGCCAGATAATGGTGTCCAGCGTATTATAGAGAAAGTGAGGGTTCACCTGAGCCTGAAGAAGCTGAAGCTGTGTCAGATGCTGCATTTCTTCTTCCTTTTTTACACTCTGCAGCAGTTGCTCGATCTTCTCTGCCATCCTTCGGATTCCTGCATCCAGCTCCTCAATTTCCATACTGTCAGTATCGACTTCAGAAATCTCAAAATTTCCCCGTCCTACTTCCCTGACATTTCCAAGGATTTCTGTCACAGGTCTTGTAATGCTTCTTGAAAACCGAAAAGAACGGCGCAGCATAATACCTACTGTAACCACAAACAGAACCACAACGCCGCCCACCAGCATATAGACTCTTTGTGTCATAAGAGACTCCATATGAACCAGATACATGGATTCGTTATAAATAAAATTCTGCATTTCCTCTACAATAAGACGGGTCAGAATCCGGATATTGTTGTCCATGGAAGCCATTTTCTGGTCATACTCAGTGATCTCTGTCAATTCCACCATTCTTTTTTCAAGGTTTTTCAGATAACTTTCCAGATGCTTCAGATTTTTACGGCTCTCACTGCTGGATGTATTTTCTTTCAGCTTGTTCAAGATTTTTTCCGCATCCCTGACACTTTTCATCACTTCAGGCAAATAGCTGTTTTCCTCTGTTCCTACAGCAATAGAGTACATGCCAAGATCAACATCATCCTTAAAATGAAGATTAAATTCACTGCTGATAGCAAGATTCTCAAGAAGTCTGTCATACTGTGAAATATACCTGGAAACAATAGCCAGAAGCAGAAGCATTAATACCACCATGGGCACCAGCGTACCGAGAAGGATTCTTTTTATTTTTGTTTCCAGCCGGATCTTCTTCATCCTCTGTCCTCCCTGGTTTTACGGTATTCACTTGGCGTCATTCCCTGTGTCTTCTTAAATAGATAGCTGAAATAATGGGCGTCTTTATATCCAACCTCTGCTGCGATCTCACTGGAACGTTTTCCGGTACACCGGAGCAGCTCCCTTGCATGCTCCATTCTGAGAGCTGTCAGATATTCTATAAATGTCTGTCCCATATTCTGACTGAACAGGGCACTGAAATGATTGGCACTGATGTTTGCCACCTGAGCGGCAGTATTCAGAGAAAGACTTTCATCCATATAATGAGTATCAATATATTCAATGGCTGATTTCAGGATACTCCGGTTTCTATTTCCCGAGTTCTCATCCCGAAGCATAATTGCCTTCCGGATAATATCCTGAGCGTATTTTTTGGCAGTTTCCATGGATTGAGCCCTTTCCATCAGCTCCTGCTCTGTATCCTGTCCTTCCAGTCTGCCCGGTTCGCAGCCTAATTTCTGCAAAAATCCCAGAACAGAAAACCTTACATTCAATATCACATAATTGCGGAACACCAGAGATTCCATTGCCTCATGGCCGATAGCCTGAAAATAATCTCTTACAAAGTCCTCTGTCTCATCCAGAAGCCCACTTCCCAGAAATCGTTCCAGAGTGGTCGGATTCAGGGCATTGATGTCAATTTTTTTCAGAAAAGGGCTGTTATCCCTTTTGGTATCTTCCTGTTTCAGATCCTTATAATAGAGAACAGAGCCGTCATAAAGATAACGCCTTGCAAAGGTTTTGGAAGCTGTATAATAACTGGATTTGATACTGCTCAGTCTTTCTACCGGCTGTCCCACTGCCAGAAACCAGTCCTGCTCCCTTTCGCCCTTCATAATCCCCTTAAAAAACTCCACACATTTTTCTGTATTTTCAGAAAGCGCGTCTCTCTTTTCCTTTACAAGAACGCCATAGCTGAACGCATTGTTACGGAAGAGCATGGCATTTGCATTGTCCACAAAAAAAGCTTCCATTTTTTCTCTTCTCTGAGCTTCACACTCAGAGTACGCTTCAGAAATATCATAGCTTTCCGTTCCGGTATCCATTGTAAAAAGAATGATATTGTAGACTTCTGCAACAATATCAAGCCCTAGCCGCTCTGCCTGTCTGTAGATTTCTCCCACATCCATTTTTCCGCTGACAAGAGCTTCAAAAAAATCTCTGCTTGCATTTCTTTCGTATTCCTGAATCTCCCTGCGGAACTTTTCATAATAGTCCCGCTGTCCTTTTTCTCTCTCCCAGCGTTCCCGTATTTCTGTCAGACGCTCCAGAAATGCATTTTTTGTAATGGGCTTTAAAAGATAATCTTCTACCCCTATGGCTATCGCCTGCTTTGCATAATTAAAATCGTCATATCCGCTGAGAATCACTATTTTCATCTCAGGAAAATCCTTTCTCACCATACGGCACAGGGTCAGCCCGTCCATAAACGGCATTTTAATATCCGTGATCAGAAGATCCGGCTTCAGATTTTTTATCATTGGAAGAGCCACTTCCCCGTCCGGAGCCTCGCCAACCAGCTCATATCCATACTGCTCCCAGGGAATCATCTTTTTTATGGTCTCCCGGACAACAATTTCATCTTCCACAAGAAAAGTTCGTAACATGTTTCCTGCCTCCTGCCTTTTTCTACTGGTTTTCCTTTTCATAAAAACATGATCAGACCATCTGTTTTTTATTTTATAACCTGGAAAGAATGTATACAAGCTGTTTTTACGGAACAGTCCTGAAAAATCATTTTTCTGTTTCCATGGGATTTACCGGATCTTCTGAATTGTTTTATGGAAATTTAATATTTCAAAAACTATTATGATTTCTTTCTGTATGATAAAATATCAGTAATTCTATGCATACACATTTAACAGATATTAAGCAGAAAGCTCTGTGTCAGACAGGCATAAAGGAAGAATCCTTCCATGTTCCCCATAATAAACACAGATTTTCAAAATCCTTATTCAGCTTTAAAAAATATGTTTGCTTATAGAATAAAACTTTCTTCTGATATACAGAGGAAGTCTGCACAAAAATAAAATAACGTTCATAACGATTTCGGGAGATAAACATGACAAAAAAAGAATTTCTTAATATTTTATACGAGCAGCTTTCAGACCAGATGCCGGAGGCAAAAGCCTCTGCGCATACACAATATTACCATGATTATATACAGGATGCCATAAAAAGGGGACAGAAGGAAAAACAGGTTCTGGATTCACTGGGCGATCCCAGACTGATTGCCAAAACCCTGATCGATACCGATGCAGAGCCTTCTGTTTTTTCCGGATCCGGTACCTCTGATTACTCCGGACAGGATATTTACCATACCGAAAACACAGGTTATGGAAATCAGTCGGGCAGTGAATACGGCCAGCCCAAACACCGGCACTACCATCTGGATCTTTCCACATGGTACGGAAAGCTGATCGTGATCGTGGCTGCCGCTGCAGTTCTTGCCCTTCTGTTTATGGTACTCAGCTTTCTGCTACCTGTTATCCTGGTGGTAGGTGTAGTCCTGTTTCTGGTTTCTCAGTTCCGCAAAAGACACTGATAAAAATATTCTTTATATCCAGCCCGGAAGATAGTAAATCTGCAGCTTTCCGGTTGCCGGATTCCGGGAAATCTGAGCCCGGATCTGAAAATACTTCCAGAGGTTCTCTGAAGTGAGAACCTCTTCCGGAGTTCCGTCGTCCACGATCTTCCCCTGATACATAAAAAGAATCCTGTCACAGTAAAGAGCCGCCAGATTCAGATCATGAACAGACGAAAATACTGTTGCCTCCTGTTTTTTCAAAATATCCATAATCTGATACTGATAACTGATATCCAGGTGATTGGTCGGCTCGTCCAGAATAATATACCGGCTTTCCTGAATCAGCACTCTGGCCAAAAGCACTCTCTGTTTTTCTCCTCCTGACAGACTGAGATAAGATCTGTTTTCATATCCCTCCAGTCCCACTTCCGCAAGATATTCCGCACATAATTCCCTGTCCCGGGACGTATCTCCCTGAAGAAATTTTTTATGAGAATAACGTCCGAACATTACCATATCCTGAACCTTAAAATCAAATTCCATATTATTTTCCTGAGCCATTACTGCAAGCTCCCGGGCCATTTTTCTGGAAGACAGTTTTAAAATATCATTTCCGTCAATAAATACTGTATTATACTTTGGACGAAGAGTTCGGTAAATATTTTTCAGAAGAGTGGATTTGCCACAGCCATTTGGTCCTACCAGCCCTACGAATTCTTTCGTATGAATTTCAAGAGAAATATCCTTTAAAATTTCTTTTCCCCGGATCTCATAATCCAAAGTTTTTACCTCTAAACTCACTGTCTCATAACCTCCCTCACATCTTTTCTCTGCTCCCTTTCCGGATCAGATACAGGAAAAAAGGCGCTCCAAAAAAAGCCGATATCACTCCCACCGGCAATTCTTCCGGAGCAATCAGCACTCTGGAAAGAAGATCTGCGATCACAGCAAACAGTCCGCCTCCCAGAAGTGCCAGCGGAATCAGTCTTCTATGTGCTGAACCGGCAACTCCCCTCATCATATGAGGCACAACAAGACCGATAAATCCGATTACTCCGCTGACCGATACCACCACTCCTGTAAGTACTGTAGAAGCAGCAATAATAACCCATTTTAACTTCCGGGTATCCACTCCCAGATTTTCTGCCGCATCATCTCCCAGAAGAAGTACATCCAGCTCTTTTGCAAACAGAAAAATCACTGCCACTGCAATAATAAATACCACTGCCACATAATGCAGCCGGGACCAGGTAGCTCCGCTCAGAGACCCTACCATCCAGTAAAGCGCTGTCTTTGTCTTATCTGACTCGCCCCCGCCATACACGATTAAATTTGTTATGGCTGAAAACAGAGCCGAAGTGGCTATTCCTGCCAATACCAGCTGGGTGGATGTGATACGTCCCCGAACAGAAGCGATCTTCATGGACATAATAATCGAAAGCGCTGCTCCGGCTGTCGCTCCCACAATCACAGAATAGCCTCCAAAAATGCTGAACATTCCAAGTACCATAGCGCAGACCGCTCCTGCCGATGCTCCAGAAGAAATTCCAAGCACATAAGGATCAGCCAGGGAATTTTTTGTGAGAGCCTGCATCAGAACTCCGCACAGCGACAGTCCGGCTCCTACAATAAATGCCAGCAGAACTCTCGGGAAACGGATATTCCAGATAATATTTTCTGTTTTTGTCTCCCATGCTGCATCAAAAATTTCACGCCCAAAACTTTTATTAATAATGATCTTCACAATATTTACCGGTGATATTTCTACTGCCCCCATAGTCACAGAAATACAGGTAAAAACAGCGATCATCCCTAATATAAAAAGCAGAAGGACGGCAAAATGCCTCCTCCCGCCTGCTGTTGATCTCTTTTTCATAACATCCTCTTATTTAAACATATCCGGATAAAGCTGCTGTGCAATCTGCTCCACTGTAGCCGCGCTTCCTGCTGACCCCTGCATGTCACTGCAGCTTGCGGAATAAATTCTGCCTTCTTTTACTGCTGTGAGATCTTTTGTATACTCGCTGGTTTCCAGAAATTCTTTTTTGGCAGCAATATCATCCTTACCTGTATAATCCAGAATTACAATAGCTTCCGGATCACGTTCAATCACTTCTTCCCAGGAAGGAGTTGCCCAGCCTTTTTCAATATCATCAAAAATGGAAATACCGCCTGCAAGCTTCAGGATATCTCCCGGCATTCCCTGGCATGCAGTAAAAGGTGCATCCTCACCGGAATCATAAACAAACACTTCTACCGGATCTTTATAAGCATCCTCGCCAATGGTTTCCTTCACTGACTGAATCTTGTCCTTCATAGCCTGTACTTTTTCTGCTGCCACATCCTCTGCCTGAAAAATCTTTCCAAGAGTTTCGTAATCTTTATAAAGATCTTCAAAGGTGGCCTGATCTGAACATACATACGGGAAATACATTGCAATACCATTTTCCTCGCAGAAGTCTTTATTAAAGCTTTTATCTGCAAATACAGAATCCCAGCCAATCAGAAAATCACAACCAGTTTCCAGAAGTTTTTCTTTTGACATATTAGAAAGAGCCTGTCCCGGTTCCAGAAGCTGAGGAACTTTCTCGCTTGCCGGAAATTCTGATTTTGTGCTCCAGCAGTTTCCTTTTGTATAGCCTGCCATCTGATCCTCCAGCCCCAGATCAAAGAAAAGATCCGCCATTTGTTCCCCGGATGCTACTACCGCAGATGGCTTTTCTGTAAATGTATACTCTACATTCTCTCCCAGACCTGAACGCTGTAAATTCAAAGTAATAGTTACTGGTTCATAATCAGTCTCTGCTGATACCGTCCCTGCACTCACTCCCACTGTCATAACCGCAGCCATCATCATACTGAACATTTTTTTGCTACACATTGTTTTTCCTCCTGAAAATATAATATGGCCTCTCCTTACTTATCCTGTACACAAAAAAACACTGCGGTCCTATGGCCTGCAGTGCATCTGTTTTACTTATATGGGTACAGTATCCCTATGTTTTTTGCATTACCATGGCCCGTGGATGCAAAAAGAACTAAGCAGGTCTTCTGGCTTTGCGCAGCATTCATGTTCTGTTCCTTCCCACATTCCTGTATGGAATGCAGTGAAACAAAACTGCTTTTATGCGCTTACAGCGGCGGCACCGCACGGGACTCTCACCCGTTTCCCTTTTCACTGATTATTGCAACTATCCCAGGATAACTGCAAAATCAACACTTAATCCTGTTTCTTTATATCATGGTCCTTCAAAAATGTCAAGGTATTCACAATTATGCAAATTTAATATTATTGGTTACTGTTATATATATCCATTACGCTTTTATTGATATCTGTTTATTTCACATTTATGCCGCCATGTGATATTGCAGTAGGAACATCCGCCTGTCACACTGTTATTTTTAATATTTTCCCAAAATGCAGTATTATCCTTTCTTTTCAAAATTTTCTGTGATAGAATCATTATATTATACTTACATCTCAGGAGGAATCGTCTATGAAAGAGGAAAACACCCAGGTACCTGACACTTTTGACGAGCAGGAAGAGCTCCGCTCTGAAAAAAGAGGGCTCCGGCTGTTTTTTGCCGGATGGGTCTGTATTTTTATCAGCTTTTGTTGTATGCTGGCAGCAGTTCTAATCAATGAACTTCATTTAAGTAATTCTCCAAATGGAGACCGCATTTTCATTATAGGACTTTTTATTTTCGCTATTATAGGCATATTCCTTATTCTGCAAAATTTCTACGTGGGTCTGATGTGGGAATCTGCTGTTAAAAAGAAAAAGCTCATACGCCGCAAATTAACTATGCTTCCTTCTATCAGCCAGACATCCCTCCAGCATCTCCTTCTCTCCAACCAGTTTGAAAATGATGGAAATGGCTATTATTACCGAAAAAAGTTTTCCTTCTGGCAGCTTTGCTTTGTCCATTACTACTTTCGGCTGATTCCGTCCTGGAATCTGGAAGAAACCATAGATCAGGAAGTTGACAGATTTGACGGTATCTGTCGGAAAGGAAGAAACACTGCCTCCTGTCTGATTCTCGTAATGTATATGGACAATCTTACAGCAGATACCAAAAAACTACTGAAAAATTCTTCTATAAACACTATTATAGCAGACACTGTTATATCCCCCAAAAATGATTCATCCTTTCTTCCTGTTGCTGTTAACAGCCAGACCGGAACCGGCTATTTCTTTGATCTTCGCAACAAACGCCTTTCCTGGTATTTCCACGGCTGCAGGCTTCTGAAAAAACTCACCGGAACTTCCAGGTAATTCTCTGACGGTTCCCGATTTACAATCACAGTCGTATCACACTTTACTTGTGCAATGTATATAAAGTTCATCCAGTATTTTTTATATCAGATATACAAATACAACATAATATTTGATATTTTTTTGACAAACTATTGACAAACCATAATTAATGTGTTACCATTTCATCATCAATTTAAAACATCTCTGACAACTGGCGGAGACGTGGATAACCACAGGGGAGTCAGAGATTTGTGAAGCCGACCGTCTGGGCAGTATTTGACACTTTCAGATACTGCCCTTTTTTACTCAGACAGTCTGTTATTTCTGTCCGGGTTCAGGCTTCCGTTTATGAAAGGAGACAAAACTTATGGGATTCAAGAGTGACATCGAAATCGCACAGGAATGCGAAATGAAACCAATTACTGAGATTGCTGCAAAAGCAGGTATTGACGACAAATATCTGGAGCAGTACGGAAAGTACAAAGCAAAAATCGACTACAATCTTCTGAAAGAAACAGACAAACAGGACGGCAAGCTGATCCTTGTTACAGCTATCAACCCGACACCGGCAGGCGAAGGAAAAACAACGACAACTGTAGGTCTTGCAGACGGTATGCAGAAGCTTGGCAAAAACGTTATGGTTGCGCTTCGTGAGCCATCTCTCGGACCGGTATTCGGTGTAAAAGGCGGCGCAGCAGGCGGCGGATATGCGCAGGTTGTTCCTATGGAAGACATCAACCTTCACTTTACAGGTGACTTCCATGCTATCGGCGCAGCAAACAACCTTCTTGCAGCAATGATCGACAACCATATTTTCCAGGGCAACGCTCTTAACATCGACCCGAGAAAGATCACATGGAGAAGATGTGTGGACATGAACGACCGTCAGCTTCGTAATGTAGTAGACGGCCTTGGCGGAAAGACAAACGGTATGCCGCGTGAAGACGGCTATGACATCACTGTTGCTTCTGAGATCATGGCAGTTCTGTGTCTTGCAAGCGATATCAAAGACCTGAAAGAACGTCTTTCCAGAATCATCATCGGATATACATACGGCAAAGTTTCCGAGCAGAAACCGGTAACAGCAGGAGATCTTCATGCAGAGGGCGCTATGACAGCTCTTCTGAAAGACGCTCTGAAACCAAACCTTGTTCAGACTCTTGAGCATGTTCCTGCAATCGTACACGGCGGACCATTCGCTAATATCGCTCACGGCTGCAACTCTGTAACAGCTACAAAAATGTCTCTGAAACTGGCTGATTACACAATTACAGAGGCTGGCTTCGGCGCTGACCTTGGTGCAGAGAAATTCCTTGACATCAAATGCCGTATGGCAGGCCTGAAACCGAACGCTGTTGTTGTTGTTGCAACTGTTCGTGCTCTGAAATACAATGGCGGTGTTGCAAAGGCTGATCTGAACAACGAGAACCTTGAGGCTCTTGAGAAAGGTCTTCCGAACCTTCTGAAACATGTAAGCAATATCACAAACGTATACAAACTTCCATGTGTTGTTGCGATCAACGCTTTCCCGACAGACACTAAGGCAGAGCTTGATCTTGTAGAAGCAAAATGTAAAGAAATGGGCGTAAACGTAGCTCTTTCTGAAGTATGGGCAAAAGGCGGCGAAGGCGGTCTGAAGCTTGCAGAAGAAGTAATCCGTCTCTGTGAAGAGCCAAACGATGACTTCTCCTACTCCTATGAGCTGGAAGGCTCCATTGAGGACAAACTGAACCAGATCGTTCAGAAGATCTACGGCGGCAAGAGAGTTGTTCTTACAGCTAACGCTCAGAAACAGGCAAAACAGCTTGAAGATCTTGGCTTTGGCAACTGCCCGATCTGTGTTGCAAAAACACAGTACAGCCTGACAGACGACCAGACAAAACTGGGCGCTCCTACAGACTTTGAGGTAACTGTACGTAACCTGAAGATTTCTGCAGGTGCCGGCTTTATCGTAGCCCTTACCGGCGAGATCATGACAATGCCTGGACTTCCAAAAGTACCTGCAGCTGAGAAGATCGATGTAGACGAAACAGGAAAGATCACAGGTCTGTTCTAATCAAAGGTCACTCATAGATACTCTATAAGTAATATACAGAAAACCGTCCGGAAATGAACCCTCTCCGGACGGTTTTCTCTTTTACATATCTGATACAAATTAGACATAATAAATTTGACAACAGTAAACTTTCTGTCACATACCTGGAAAGAATGATCATTATACTTCCGGAGCCTCCGTCCCGTCAGAAAGACTCTTCTACAGGGATCACTACTCTTGTTACATAATCGTTATCGTCTGCTATGGCAAAATCATTCATTCCGGATTCAAAGGCAAAGCCCTTTAATACAAGATTTTCCTTCTCTGCAAATGCCAGCATTTTTTCATAAAGCTCAGGAAGTCTGTCCCAGATCCCTCTCTGATAACCGCAAAGGCAAAGCCCTCTTTTCCTGATCAGAATCTCCCCTCCTTCTTCCGCTTTCAGCGCCGGAGAAAAAACGCCTTCATACTTTTCAAATTTCTTTTCTCTTACCTTATCAACAGAAATATAGCTGCCGATCCCCATTCTGCACTGTTCAATCCCCCAACATTCCTTTGCACAGGAAAACAGATCTTTCAGATTTTCTTCTTTTATATCGAAAGGAATCACCCGGAAACACTCCTCAGGAAGCTGTTTCAGTTCTATAAGCATATCGTCCACACGGCTGCATACTTCAAGCTGCTCCTTTCGGATCTTCAAAACTTCTTTTGTCTTTTCCAGCCTTTGTATCTCTCTGTTTATCTCATTTATTTTTTCATCGGCCAGCTTCATAAATTTATCCGGTCCCGGCTCCTGCACATAAGAACGGATTTCGCTGATGCTCATATTCAGCTCTTTCAGCATACGAATATATTCAAAATCAATGCTCTGACGGCTAGTATAGTAGCGATACTGATTCTCCCCCTTTTTTTCCGGGGAAAACAGCCCCACAGAATCATAATAATGCAGAGTTCTGGGATTCACCTGATGAATGGCTGCAAACTGTGATGTTGTTAAATCTGTTTCCTGTTTTTTCATATTTCCCTCTTGACCTTACACTTACTGTAAAGTTTATGATATCTCATGCACAGCAAAAACACAAGGAGGAATCTTATGAATCAGACAAACGACAAGTCTCTGAACGCCTATCAGAAACCAGTCACTTTAAAAAATGTCATACTCTTTACCCTGCCAACCATAGCCATGTCTCTGTTTATGTCCTTTTATACCATGGTAGACGGGCTTTTTGTATCAAGACTCATCGGGACGAACGCTCTTTCAGCCATTAATCTCACTGCCCCTGTTATTTCCCTGGTCACTGCTGTTTCTACCATGCTGGCTACCGGAGGCAGCGCTGTTATCATGAAAAAAATGGGAGAAAAGAAAGAAACAGAAGCCAGACAGGATTTTACCAGTCTTATATTTGTAAATGTCCTGGTAGGACTTATTATGGGTACGATTGGATACTTTGCCATGAACATGATCTTTTCCAATATGAAGCTCTCTCTGGAAGTCATGGGCTATTGCCGGGATTATCTTGGACATTACCTGATTTTTACCGTCCCGATCCTTTTAATGAATAATTTTTCTCTTTACCTGATCGCCTCCGGCAAATCTTCCCTGTCCTTTATCTGTTCCGTAGCAGGAGGAATTGCGAATATTATCCTTGATTATGTTTTTATACAGATACTGGAAATGGGAATCGGCGGCGCTGCCGTAGCAACCGGCATCGGCTATTCGGTCACTACTGTGGCCGGATTGGCTGTATTTTCTAAAAGAAAAAACATGCTGCACTTTGTAAAACCTGTATATCGCTTCTCTGTACTGAAAAAAACAGTAACCAATGGCTGTTCTGAAATGGCAACCGCTCTGGTGACAGGAATCACTACTCTTATCTTTAACTGGACCATGCTGAAATATGTTGGCGAAGACGGAGTTGCCGCTATTACCATCATCATGTATGTACTGATGTTTGTCAGCTCCCTTTTCAGCGGATATTCCTATGGCGCTGCGCCTATGATCAGCTATTATTACGGCGCTCAGAACCATTTTAAACTGAAAAAACTGATTCGTCTCAGTCTGAAGATCATTACCGCGATCTCCGTAAGCGCTGCCCTGATCTCCCTGCTTATTACCGAACCTCTGGTATCTGTTTTTACTGAGCCGGACTCCCCGGTCTATCAGCTTGCAGTAACCGGAAACCGCATCTGCACTACTGCGCTTTTATTTATTGGATTTAATATTTTTGCCAGCGGAATGTTTACTGCTCTAAATAACGGAATGGTATCCGCAATGCTTGCCTTTACCAGATCCTTTGTTTTTATGATCATCTGCCTTCTGGCTCTTCCTGCCCTTCTGGGCGTTACCGGAATCTGGCTTGCAAATCCTGCCGCCGAACTGATGGCAATAATTCTGGCCGCATGGATGCTTCTGAAATACAGAAAAAAATATCTGTACTGACAAATATGGGAGAGCGTTTTTCCTTTCGCTCTCCCATAAACTGTCATCATATTGCCTACACGGCCTTCTTTTTTATCTTTTAAAAGAAACTGATAGTCATTTTCTGCCAGGTCAAAATAACTCAGTCCTTTTTCCATATCAGCTTCCCCTCCTTTTTTATATTTTCATTAAATCGGTAGCTAGTACTGAATTGTTCTCCTGAGGAAAATTTCAGATCCACTTCAGGAAGATCATACTGTTCAGGTATTACTTCGGCTCTCATTTGTCTCATAATTCTGGGAGAAGTATCATCCGATACCTTAACCAGAACATCCACATCTGACCAGAATTTCTGTTCCCCTCTGGCATAGCTTCCATAACAGTATATTGCTGTTACATAATTGGAAAATTGTGTCCGAAGTTTCTGTACAGCCTGATCCAACGCTTTTTTATGACAATCGTCTGACATTCTGTTCTCTCCCCTCCCTTATATGCCGTGCATAACAACAGTATCTGTATCATTAATTTTAGTGTAGCACATCCCTTCGTTTATTACTATAACTTTCAATATTTTTGTAAAAAAGAAGGCTGCACGTTACTGTTCACACGGCTCTATCCCGCGAGGTGTTTTGGCATGTATATGCCAAAATCCCGAGACATACAAGCCAAAATTCCATTGCCGTAGGCAATCTGAAATGAATTTTGGCTCGTTGCTGTGAACGGAGTGAACAGTAACGGCTGCACTCCGCATACACGGATTTACAGCCCCCTTATTATCTTTTACAGAATTTAAAACAGGTCTTTCATTGCAGGATAAAGCTTTCTGAACTTCTGGTAGCGTTCCTCATATTTCGCCACCAGCTCCGGTTCCGGCTCAACCGTATCCACTACATGAGCCATTTTCTTTCCGATGGTTTCCACATCCGGGTATGCGCCGCAGCCAACAGCCGCCAGCATGGCGCCTCCCATGGACGGTCCTTCCTCAACCTCAAGTACATCAACCTTCAGGTTCATGACGTTGGCAATGATTTTTTTCCACAGAGGGCTCTTTGCTCCCCCGCCGCAGATCTTGGTACGTTCAATCTTAATTCCAAGGCTTCTGGCAACCTCAAGGGAATCGCGAAGACCAAAGGCAACGCCCTCCAGAACAGCCTGAGTCATATCTGCTCTCGTAGAGTCCATGGACATGCCAAAGAACACGCCTCTGGCATCCGGATTATTGTGAGGAGACCGCTCTCCCATCAGATACGGAAGGAAGAATACACGGTTCTCTCCAAGCTTATTGATAGGCGCCTGCTCTGCCGCAAAATCCTTTGTCTGAAGGATTTCTTCTGCCCACCACTTATTGCAGGAGGCAGCGCTTAACATGCATCCCATCAGATGATAGCTTCCGTCTGCGTGACAGAAGGAATGAAGAGCATTGTTTTCATCAACGCCAAAATCTTTACTGGAAATAAAGATTGTTCCTGAGGTTCCAAGAGAGATGTTGCACTGTCCGTCTCCCACTGTTCCTGTTCCAACAGCAGCGGCAGCATTGTCTCCTGCGCCTGCAACAACCTTTACATTTTCCGAGAATCCAAGCTCGTCTGCAATGGATTTTTTGAGAGTTCCCACAACCTGCCAGCTCTCATAAAGCTTTGGAAGCTGTTCTTCTTTTACACCACAGATCTCCATCATTTCCTTTGACCAGCAGCGGTTCTTAACATCCAGAAGAAGCATTCCGGAAGCATCGGAAACGTCTGTGCAGAAAGAACCTGACAGACAATATGCAAGGTAATCCTTTGGCAGCATGATCTTTGCGATGTGGGCAAATTTGTCCGGCTCATTCTTTTTCATCCACAGAATCTTCGGGGCAGTAAAGCCTGCAAAAGCAATGTTTGCGGTGTATTCAGACAGCTTATTCTTGCCGATTTCGTTATTCAGATACTCTGTTTCCTCCTGGGTACGTCCGTCATTCCAGAGGATAGCAGGGCGGATCACCTGATCATTTTCATCCAGAGTTACAAGGCCGTGCATCTGACCTCCAAAGCCGATTCCGGCAACTTCTTTGCGGTCAATATCCTTTGTCAGCTCCTTCATTCCCTCCATGCTCTGAGCAAACCAGTCCTGCGGATTCTGTTCCGACCAGCCCGGATGAGGGAAAAATAATGGATATTCCTTTGATACAATATTACAGATTTTTCCGGATTCCTCCATAAGCAGAAGCTTTACAGCAGAGGTTCCCAGATCAATTCCAATATAGTACATATTTTCCGTCCTTTCTTTTATTTCAGTCCGATTTTCAGTACGGTTTTTATTTTTAAACTACACATCCCGGGTTTCCCCGGGACGTGTATCTTTTATTGTTCACAAAGCTGATTTTTATTCCCTCCGGCCTGCGGCAATGGATTTTCAGCCTGTATATTTCAGAATTTTATCACCTGGAGAATGATCTTATCCCCATGGATTTTCTGTAGGATATCTTACGCCTGCCGGCTGATTGTAACCGATCTCTTCTACCGGAACGCCAATGTATTTGAATACCTCAAACAGAGCTTTTCCATAATGTCCGAAAGCAACTGCGCCGTGATGCGGATAGCCTCCCTCAATAAGAACGTGACGGTAGAAACGTCCCATTTCCGGAATCGCAAATACGCCGATAGAGCCAAAGGATCTTGTAGCAACCGGAAGCACTTCACCATGTGCAATATAAGCGCGGAGCTTGTTGTCAGCAGTGCTCTGCAGACGATAGAAGGTGATGTCTCCAGGCTGGATATCGCCTTCCAGAGTACCCTGTGTTACTTCTTCCGGAAGAGCTCTTGCCATGATCATCTGGTATTTCATCTCACAGGAAACAAGTTTTCCGGAAGCAGTATTTCCGCAGTGGAATCCCATGAAAGTATCTTTCAGAGTGTAGTTATATTTGCCCTCAATGGACTCTTTATACATATCCTTTGGAACAGTGTTGTTGATATCCAGAAGTGTAACTGCATCCTGGCTTACAACAGTTCCGATAAACTCACTTAAAGTACCATAAATATCAACCTCGCAGGAAACCGGAATTCCCTGTGCGGTAAGGCGGCTGTTTACATAACATGGAACAAAGCCAAACTGTGTCTGGAATGCTGGCCAGCATTTTCCTGCAATGGCAACATATTTGCGGTATCCTCTGTGCTCCTCAACCCAGTCCTTTAATGTCAGCTCATACTGTGCAAGCTTTGCAAGGATTTCAGGTTTCTTATTACCTTCGCCAAGCTCTTCCTCCATCTCTTTTACAACTGCTGGAATACGCTCGTCACCTGCGTGTTTGTTAAATGCCTCAAACAGGTCAAGCTCAGAGTTCTCTTCAATTTCAACGCCAATGTTATAAAGCTGTTTGATCGGTGCGTTACATGCAAGGAAGTTCAGCGGACGCGGTCCAAAGCTGATGATCTTCAGATTATTCAGTCCTTCGATTGCTCTTGCGATCGGCAGGAACTCATGAATCATGTCCGCGCAGTCCTCTGCGTCTCCAACAGGATATTCCGGAATGTAAGCTTTTACGTTGCGAAGCTGCAGGTTATAGCTTGCGTTCAGCATACCGCAATATGCGTCTCCACGTCCCTGACAGAGATCATTCTGTGTCTCCTCTGCTGCTGCGATAAACATTTTCGGTCCGTCGAAATGCTTTGCAAGAAGTGTCTCGGAGATCTCCGGACCAAAGTTTCCAAGGTATACACAAAGAGCGTTGCAGCCTGCTTTTTTGATGTCTTCAAGAGCCTGAACCATATGAATCTCGCTCTCTACAATACAGATTGGACATTCATAAATATCCTTTGCGTCATATTTCTTTGTGTAGGCCTCAACAAGAGCTTTTCTTCTGTTTACAGAAAGGCTTTCCGGGAAACAGTCTCTGCTGACTGCAACGATTCCAACTTTTACTTCTGGCATGTTATTCATGATTTTTTCCTCCATTTTTTCTGTTATTTATTGGTTTATAGTTGTTTTTATACGACTGCGTATAAGTTTTATAAATATCTCTTTATAATTTTCTTTTTATAAATCTTCTGATTTTTCTGATGCTGCATCCTTATTCAATTGTGATATTTTCACCTTTCAGCCCATTAAAAGCTCCCTCAATTCCAGCTTCCTCATGAGCGATCAGCCATTTATTTTTTGCAGTAATAAGTGCGTCCTCTCCTGTTTTTTTCAACTGGAAATTAATCTCCGTATTGGTTCCCTTCGGCAGAACAACCACGCACTGGAATCCGCTTTCTTTTACATTGCAGGGCGCATAATGCAGTGTTGTGGCATACACCTCAATGGCTGTGCCTGCCGGTACAAGAAAAGCTTCGATTTTTGATGTATCGTATGTAAAATCATCCTCAATATCCTTCTGTTCTCCGATCAGAAGAACCAGATCTGTGGCTGCAACATTGATCTCAGAATTTCTGTGATATTCTACTGCATTCAGTTTTTTGTTGTGTCCGTTGCAGTATCCGATCTGAATCGGCAGTCCGCCGTAGGCTCTGTTCTGAAGCTCTTTTGCCACATCCAATGCCTCCAGCTCATCTACAGAAGGAACGTAAATCACATCTTCCGGTACTGGCATATGCTTCATTTCTTTTAAAAGACCGGTGAAGTCATATCCCTCCAGAACTTTTCCGTATTTTCGGAAAGAATCATCTGTTACATTCTGAATTTTCATTGTAATTCCTCCTTACAACTTCCATGAAAGTCCCATTGCTCTCCGGTGCTCTCATTCATTGAAAAAAGCATACCACAGTCCGGTATGCTTTTCGCCGCTTTTTTTATCTGATTTATAGCATTTTTTTGACATTTTTATTTAAAGCTGTCAGTTTCCTGCTCAGCTGCTTTCTGCTTTTTTTCACGCTTCACCTCACTTGGAAGCACCCCGTACCGCTTTCTGAAATCCTTGGACAGTCCACGGCTGCTGCAAAACCCGTTATCCAGGGCAATCTGACCGATTGTATGATCTGTATTCAGAATATCCCGATAGGCATAAGAGGTACGGATATCCTGAAGATAAGTCTTAAAATTGACTTTTGCATACTCCCTGAACATTCTTGACAGATAAGCGTCTGAATATCCGAACATTTCTGCCAGGTCTGAAAGCTTCAGCTCCTCTCTGTAGTGTTCTCTCATATAAGTGGTAATTCTGGAAAGAGCATTCAGATGCCGGTTATGACGAAGCTCCTTCTCCTCAACCTCTGTTACCCGATACTGAGTAACCAAAAGATAAAGAAGCTCATAATACAGAGAAATCGTGCGGAAATCGTATCCATTCCGCTTTTCTGCATACACATTATAAAGTCTCTGCACCAGAGAGATCAGCCGCCTGTCTGACGGATTGCCGCTGTCCTTTCCACCGCGCACACCGCCCTCAAACCGGATAAACTGCTGGGCTGTAAAATACCCTTCAAACTGCCTGAGAGGTATCTGGATCACTGCGGTTTTATTCGTCTTTAATGCATGAACTGAATGGATTTCATTGGCATTCACTATGAGAAGTTCTCCTGCATGAAGGGGATATTTCTCATGATTACTATAAAAAAGTAGCTCTCCCTCCATAACAGCAAAAATCTCTATAGAGGTATGCCAGTGCTTTTCTCTTATATAGTTCCCCCTGCTCCCCTCAAAAAGAAAAATCTTAAAGGGCAGCCCTTCATTGGGAATGATCAGTTCGTGCTGAAACTCCATACTCTCACCTGCCGTTTTCCAAAATATCTGCATTTATTTTATCATAAATCCACCTGCATTTTAACATATCAGAGGTTATATTTTTTCGTAATTCATCAACAAACAGGCTGCTGTCAGAAGAACCGGAGATATCCAGATAGCTCTCAGTCCAATATGAAGGGACATCACGCCTCCCATACCTGCTCCCACTGCAAAGATCAGAATAATCCCATAATAATGTACAGCTTTTTTCAAAGCTCCGGGCTTTTTATCTCTCAGATAAACAGCCAGACTTTCTGTTCCCGCCCGTAAATTTCCGATGCACATGGTACTGGCATAGCCATAACCGTGAACTTTTCGGAAAGTCTGAACCTGCATGGCGCAGGAAAAAGATACCAGCATAGTGGCAGCCATATTAAACTGTACAGGAATAAATCCCACCAGAAAAAGAATCGCAATTTCCAGGGCAACAATAATCTGCCGCCAGTGGATGCGGCTTCTGTATTTATATTTCTGCTGAATTCTCTCTGCCACAAATACTCCCATGGCAAAGGCAATTACAGGGAAGAGATAATGCAGGGCTTCCACCCACTTTCCCATCATAAAATACTGGCTCATAAGCACCATATTTCCTGTCTGCGCATTGGAAAAAACATGATCTCTTACATTATAAGTATAAGCATCCTGAAAGCCTCCTGACAATGCCAGAAGCGCACTGAGCCGGAATGTTTCTGATGTCTGATGCCTGATTTTTTCCACACTTTCCATCTCCCATCCGTATTTTTACCAAATAAAAACTGCCGCAAAATCAATTTCCCGGAAAGTATTTTTTCATCTTTCTGCAAAAAATACTTTCCAGTGATCCCGTGACAGCTTTTTATTTCTTATTTTTTAAAGTAGATATATCGGAAGCTCTTCTGTTACATGCACCGGTCCATTGACACTTTCCGGCTGTTTCGCCTTATCAGAGATAAATTTTGCCTGGATCTCTTCTGAATTGGCAGGAGTAAGTACAGAAGTCTTTACACTTTTTGCAGTCTTTGCCGCTGTGGTTTTTCTCGTTGTTGTCTTTTTGGCTGCTGTCTTTTTAGCTGCTGCCGCTTTGGTTACAGATGTTTTTCCTGATGTTGTCTTTTTAGCAGTTCCCGCTGTTTTTTCTGCAGATGAAACCTTTGTCTCTGCTGCTTTTACAGTTGCCGTCTTTGCCTCCGTCGTTTTTTTAACGCCTGCTTCTGCTGTCTTTGCTGCTGTAGTTTTCTTTGCGCCTGCGCTTGCTGCGCGCTTAATACTTTCCTTACCTACTGACACGTCTCATTACCTCCTCTGCCAACGCTGTATATTCTTTTGCACTTCTGCTGGATTTTTTGTACTCCACTACCGGAGCGCTGTTGTCCTGAGCCCATTCTACAGAACTGTCCACCCTGATAAAGGAATCAAACACATAAATTTCTTCCAGCTCGTGTAAAGTTTCCATTGTCTGTTTAAAATAGTTTTTACGGGTATCCACTTTTGTAACTGCAATTCCCGCAACCTTCAGTTCCGGCGCAATCTGCTTTACCTCGTTCAGGAAATCAAACATATTTGCCAGACCGAACATTCCCCAGGGACTTGCCTCCACAGGAACAACCACCTGATCCGATGCACACAGGATATTCATGACCCAGCCTCCCAGCGTAGGCGGCGCATCGATCAGAATATAATCATAAACGCCCGAATCTTTTATGTTCTGAAGACATTTTTTTAAGATAAATTCTCTCTGCCATTTTGTAAACAGCTCATACTCAATAGAACTCATCAGAGTAGAAGAAGGAATCAGATCCAGATTCTCATAATCCGTATGCACAATATAATCTGCCAGATCCTTCTGCTCTCTTATTGCATGATAAAGATTCTTGTCGCCTGCTGCCTGTTCCAGCACCCAGTCCTCGGAAAAAAAAGCCAGTGACAGATTTAACTGCATATCTCCGTCAATCATCAGAACCTTTTTTCCGGCCCGGGCCATTGCCGCGCCAATATTGGAACAGGTGGTAGACTTGCCGCTGCCGCCCTTATTATTTGTAAAACAAATGGTTTTTGTTTTGTTCATAACATTCCCCCATGTCTGTGAAACCTGTGGAGCAAAATAGTCCTGTGCCCTCATTCTTTCTTTCACTGATTTACATTATACGGGTTTCTCCGACAGTTTTCAAGGCAATTTGCCGATTCCCACAGGGTAATTCATTTCATGCCATTCTTCGCCTCCCCATGTAGAATTGGCAGCTCCCTTATCCTGAAATCCCATTTTTTCATACATAGGTACTCTGGAATCCAGACAGGTCAAAAGTACCATGTCTTTTTCTTTTTGCACCATTCTGCAAAGATACCGATACATAAGCGCTCTGGCAAGCCCCTCTCCCCGATATTCAGGAAGAACCGCCAGTCCAAGAAGCATTATCGTTTTTCCTTCCGGAACATGAAGCTCTGCGTTTGTAAAAAATTCATCCCTGAACGTTGTCTCATCTGTAGCAAGACCATTTAAAATCCCTGCGATTTTTCCTGTTTGTCTGTCAACTGCCACAAGAAAATACTCCGGCGCCTTTGTAGCACGTTCTACCATCATTTTTTCAGAGCAGGCCTCACTTGGAGGAAAACAAGCTTTTTCAACCCCTGCTGCTTCTACGGCTTCTCCTAGTCTGATCTCTCTCAGTTCAAATCTGTCATCCAGGTTTATTTCTGAAAGATACTCGTTTTTCAGCATCTTCTGTTCCTCCCCTGTCTCTTTTTTAATCTCTTTCTGAATTTCATTTTCTTTTATATTCGCATTCTCTGCCATTCTGGTTTTCATGATATCCTCCCTGCTTTTAATCCTGCGTCAAGATTCATTATATTACTGCTCACTCCATTCACAGTAACCTGGTCAAATGCCTCCTGCACAGTAACTTCAGTACAAATTAAAATACGAATTTTTCTGTTTTGATTTGCCGGGATACTCAGCATTTATGTATGATCTTCCATGTTGTATAATATTAGAATACTTCATAGTACAAGGCTGAATCTCTGAGCTTTCTGTCCCAATCAGTCTAGCACATAGAATATAAAATTTCCAGACATGACCGCAGCCCTAGGGAGAGTTTTTATCTTTTATCATTCACCGTTTTACCTTCCAGTGGTCGTACAGAATATATTTTTTCCTGCCAGATAAAAACGGCTTCCGCTTTATTTACGGAAACCGTTTTACCTGTCAGATGACTTCTATTTTAAATTCTTTTTTCAGTACTTCTCTCAGTTCCTCTCCTGAGGAAAGGGTAACAATCTTCTTGCCTTCCTTTTCGCGAAGTGTAACCTGATTTCCTTCTACAGAAAGAGGGCCGTACTCTGTCATTCTGTGCACCACTACCTTGTCATAAAACATGGCTCCAGGACTGCACATTGCCTGATTTGCCGGAGCAAAATCAACAGGAGCGCTGGGAAATTCTGCCACCATAAATATTTTTATGCCTGATTTTTCCCTGTTTTTTTCTCCCTTATGCCAGAAATTCAGCCATCCTGCACATTCTCTTTCAAAATAAAAGCTGCCAAAATCAGTATGAGTAACAGCGCCCGGCTCCATAAGAGCAGCCCGGACACAGGCAATGCCTCCATAACCCACATCACAGAAATATTTTTTACCGTCAGCACAGACCACACTGGCTCTGTGCGTAGGCATCCGAAGCCCCGGACGCCTGAGAACCCGGCAGGCAACAGGATACGCCTGATATCCGAGTCCCCTCAGAAGGCCCAGAAATAATGCATTCAGCTCAAAACAGTAGCCGCCTCTTCTGCCCTGAATGATTTTTTTATAAACAGTATCCAGATCAGTTTGGATCAGCTCATGGGTACGTACCAGATCCAGATTTTCAAAAGGAATTTCTTCCAGATGTCTCCGGATCAGCCTGTCCAGAAACTCCAGGGTACACTCTTCCTGTGGAAGTTTCAGCTTTTTCAGATAAGCAGCGCACTGCTTCTGGTTTAGCTGCTCAAAGGATTCTTCAAGCATATAACAACTCCCTGTTCCGCCCGTTTTTTATAATACAGCCGTTTCTATGTGAATTTTCTTTCAGAATACTTACTATGCGGCAAGCTCTCTTGCTTTCTTCGCGCAGGAGGCTGCATCCTCTGTATACGCATCTGCTCCGATCTCATCTGCAAAAGCCTGAGTAATAGGCGCTCCGCCAACCATTACCTTTACGTTCGGACGGAAAGCGGCTTCATTGATCAGCGCTACTGCTTCCTTCAGCGCAGGCATGGTTGTAGTAAGAAGAGCTGAACAGCAGATGATCTTTGTGTCTGGGTTTGCCTCGTATGCCTCCACGAATTTTTCTTTCGGAACATCAACACCGAGATCGATCACCTCAAAGCCTGCAGATTCCAGCATCATACTTACCAGATTTTTGCCAATATCATGAAGGTCGCCTGCTACGGTTCCGATAATTACCTTTCCCGCTGCCCCTGCTGCGCCTGTTGCAAGATGAGGTTTCAGAACCTCAACACCTTTTTTCATGGCTCTTGCAGCTACCAGCATTTCCGGTACAAAAATTTCACCGTTTTTAAACTTTTCACCTACAGCATCCATTGCCTTGATCATTCCGTCATTCAGAATTTCTGTCGGATCACAGCCTGCATCAAGTGCTTCCTGAACTGCATTTGCGATCACCTTTGCTTTTCCTTTTTCTACTAAAGCGTAAACTTCCTGAATACCTGCCATTTGAAACTACCTCCTCATTTTTATATTAAAATTAATAACTGTTATTTTTTCGGTCCGAAAATCCCTTCCCGGTATGCGCTGATGTATTCCATACAGTAATCATCCCGTCCCAGAAGCGCTTCTGTAGCATAAATCACGCCCATCATATCTCTGTTGGTGGGATCAAGGATCGCGCTGTCCAACCCTGCGTTCATTGCAAGAACCGTAAAGCCCAGATTCACCATCTTACGAACCGGAAGATTAAAGGAAATATTGCTGACTGCAGCTGTAATGTGAATGTCTGGATATTTTTCCCGAATGGTACTGATCACTTCCACATTCATGGCAATTCCATCTTCTGAGGTACAGAGCATTTCCACAAGCGGATCAATGTGCATTCTGTCCGGACTGATTCCGTACTCCTTTGCCTTTGCCATAATATTGTCAAAAACTCTCAGACGGTCTGCAGCACATTTCGGAATACCTGTATCATCAGAAAGCAGACAGATCACTTCCCATTTCGTATCCGCGATCAGAGGAAACAGTACGTCCATCTTATTTCCCTCACCGGAAACAGAATTGATAAGCCCCGGTCTTTTACAGTATGGAAACACCTGCGCAAGCACCTCCGCGCTTGGGCTGTCCACAGAAATCGGAAGATCGCTGACTTCCTGAATACAGTCGATCATCCACTTCAGGGTTTCTGCCTCTTCCTCCTCCGGAACCGAAGCACAGCAGTCAATATACGTAGCGCCTGCCTCGTCCTGCATTCTTGCCCTTTCTTTAATAAATTCCCCGTCACGGCGGGCAATGGCATCTGCCACAGCAGGAATGGAACCATTGATTTTTTCCCCAATAATTATCATGCGTAAATCCCTCCTACACTTTAACTGTTTTCAGTATAACAGAGGATACAGATAATCTCTATTTTCAAAATCGTCTATTTTCTTATTCATTTTCCTACAATTTGTATGAAGTATCTGAATACAGCTATTGAGCCCTGACACCATATAGGATATAATAAAAAAAACTGCTTTAAATGACACGGCAGTCCCGTCAGAAAGGAATCTTTTATGAAACTCAGCGCCCAGCTTATTGTATATCACCTTCGCCAGCATTTTTCTGTAGCAGCCTCTTCCTGGCTGTCTTCAGAGCCTCATCTGGAATATCCTGTGATCTATCAGGCTCCCGGGCCTCTGACCGGAGGAAAAATATATATCAGTGACGACCCTGACTTTTTGATCCCCTCCCATCACCTGGCTGAAACCCTGGTGATCCTCACCGGAAAATCCCGGTATCTGGAAGAGGATGACTATCCAAATTTGTGCATTTTGCAGGAAACCGTCTCTGCTGTTTCCGTGCTTTCATTTCTTCAGGAAATTTTCCTGAAATACGAAGAGTGGAATCAGGGTTTGTTTGATCTGATCCTGAACCAGCCCTCTGTTCAGAAGCTGATTGACCTCAGTACTTCTGTCATTCCCAATCCCATGACAGTCATAGGCCTTGACTTCACAGTGATCGCAACCGGAAATCAGCCTGACAATCAGCTGAAAGACGGAATCTTTGGCTCCACAGAAGAAACTCAGAATGTTGTCAACTCTCTGAAGCAGGACAGTAATTACGAAGAGGCTCAGTACCGTACCGGTTATTTTTATTATCCCGGAAACCATACTGCACCTCCGGCTCTGTGCGTCAATATCAGACGTTCCGGAAAAACCGGATACCGCCTTCTGATTCGCCCCGGAGAGCTTCCACTGGATGACACCTTTGGCTTTGTGGCAGAACATCTGGCATCTCTTATTTCTTATGTGCTGTCCACAAAGTCTGTGGCAGAACACGATACCCTGTACCCTCTCCACCGGATTTTTCATAATCTCCTTACCAATTCCAAAGCAGACTATGTGGAGGTCAGTCACCAGCTTACAGAAAATGGCTGGCTGTCCTCCCATTCCTATCAGTGCATTCTGATTAAAACAGGAATTCTGGACTGGAAAAATCTGACCCTAAAATCCATTTGCAGTTATGTGGAAAATTTTATTCCGGCTGCCTGTGCAGTGGAGCACAGAGGAAATGTAGTTGTATATATTAATCTGGATTTGTGCGACTTTACACTGGATGAAATTTCTCAGAAGCTTGCCGGTTTTATCCGGGACAGTCTGTTGATCGCCGGTTACAGCAGAGTGATGCTGGGACATTTTAATTTTCAGAGGCAGTATGTACAGGCTTCTATTTCCATTCAGACAGGCTCCCGCAAAAATCCAACCTCCTGGATCCATCATTTTAATGATGTTGCACTGCCTTATATTCTGGAACAGATCACAGGAAAGCTTCCAGCCTACATGATCTGCCATGAAAAACTTCTTCAATTAAAATATCAGGATGAAAGCGCCGGCTCTCAGCTTTATGAAACTCTGAGGGTTTATCTGCAAAATAATCAAAGTGCAACAAAAACGGCTGCGGCACTTTATATTCACCGCAGCACGCTTCTTTACCGTATTGAAAAAATTGAGGCAGCCTTAAAATCCGATCTCACGGACCCAGATGAGCTGCTTTACCTGATGCTGTCCTTTTATCTGATGGATCAGGAAGAAAAATCAAAGAAATAGCAGGAGGTATAGGCGATCGTTTTTGGACCGTAATAATATTTTACCTGGTTTCCGGAACAGATATCACTGACCAGGATCCCGTAGGCCTCCATAGATGAAATTCTCCGCTCCGGCTGCCTGCAAGGACTGTCCGGGTATGTACACTCTCTGCACAAGGTACAGGTTCCTGCTCCCAGAGGAAGAAATCCGGGAGCTATTTTACGGAGCTTTTCCGCTGTTTCAAGAAAAGTTTTTTTGTGGCGCTCTTCTGTATCTTTCATGCCTTCCCAGTCCATACTGTCCTCTATTTCTCCAACAGTCTGCACAAGAATTCCGGTCTTATAGCTGAGAAGCTGCTGCCTGCACTGATCAAGAGTTCCGCAGCCGGGAGGGCAGGACCAGTTCCTGTCATATTTTCCACAGTTTCCATTGCGGCACATATCCCGTACCTCATCCCTGAGTTCTACCGTATCCATACTGATTTTTCCTGTATGGGAAAAACCGGCTGCCTCTATGATTTCCATTATTCTGTCAAGCTCATTCATGTTCTGATTCCCCCGGAAACTCCATTTCTTCTACATAAATCTCCTGAAATCCCATATCAAGAGCAAGCTCCACAAACTCAGCCTTTTGTGCCAGAATCCGGCTCCGCTCAAACTGTTCCCGATTCACAGCAACCATACAGGCTCCCTCCCCGGCAGCATTTCCTATGGAGGTGATCCTTGTCTGAAGTTCAGGAGGAATCATTCCAATGGCACAGGCGCTGGCAGGATCAAGATAATTGCCAAAGGCTCCGGCTATCAGAACACGGCTGATATCACTGACCTTAATCCCCTTCTTCTCGCAAAGACTTCGGATACCTGCCGCAATGGCAGCCTTTGCCAGCTGAAGCTCCCGGATATCCTTTTGATTCAGAAATACCCGGTCAGTAAAATGATACTCCTTCTCCAGTCTTCCTGTCTCATCAATTTTTCCCAGTTTCAAAAGACAGGCAGCCCCATCCAGAAGACCGGAGCCGCAGATTCCCACTGCCTCGGTTTCTCCGATCACATGGCAGATTGTTTCCCCATCTTTTACAGTTACATGGTCAATGGCGCCTTTGCTGCCCCGCATACCACAGGTGATCTTCGCTCCTTCAAAGGCTGGTCCTGCCGCTGTAGAACAGGTGATCAGCCCGTCTCTGTTTCCCAGAACTAGCTCTCCGTTTGTTCCGATATCCACCAGCAGCGTCATTTCTTCACAGGCATCCAGATCAGAGGCCACCAGGCATCCCACAGTATCTGCGCCTACAAAACCGCCGATATTGGGAAGCCACCAGAGCTGCGCCCGGGGATGTACATGAATGTCGTACTGGATAGCCATAAGCTCCTGCGCTTCGGTAACTTTAGGCGTATAGGGCGCCAGAGCCAGCGTATCAGTGGGAATCCCCAGAAACAGATGATGCATACAGGAATTTCCCACCATAACGATTCTCACAATATCCTCCGGGTTCCTTCCCGCCCCTTTTGCCAGTTCTCTTAAAAGTATGTTTACTGCATTGCGGATACAGCCGCTTAAAGCCTCTCCGCCGTTATTCAGCGCATAGCTGCATCTGCTGACCACATCTGCTCCAAACTGTCTCTGAGGATTCAGAATACTTTTTGTTCCAAGCAGCTCTCCGTTTGTTCCGTCCAGAAGATACGCCACTACAGAGGTAGAACCAATATCCACAGCGCTGAGAAGCGGTGTATCCGTGCCTTCCGGAAGATTTCCGGGGGAAAATTCTGCCTGTCTGCCGCTTCCCTGTGCAAGGATCTGAGCCCGCTCCCCTTTTTTATTTCCTGTATACACTGTCATATCTCTGTCTACTGCCGTCTTACATGCCAGCACTTCTTTTCCGTCGATCACCACTTTGCACTTTCCGCATTTTCCATTTCCTCCGCAAAAAGCATCCGGAGTCATTCCTGCTGTGATCTGCGCCTCCAAAACCGTGGTTCCTGCCTCTGCCAGGCAGGTAAGCTGTTCATCTTCAAAGGTAATTTTATATTTCATCTTGTCTTCACTTTTCTGTTCTGTTATATCTGTCAATTTCATCGTCAATAATCGGGTCAACATGAGGGAAAAGACATCCCGGTCCGCCATAAGTAATACATGGGATAAAATGTCCTCCCGGAGCATATTCCTCACAGGCTCTTCTTACTTCCCTGCGTATCTCCTCCTCTGTGGAATCTGCTCTGTCCACAATGGATGCGTCGATTCCTCCCATCAGTGTCATCCTTCCTGCAAGCTGTTTCTGAAGCTTCGGAATATCATTCTGAGGAAGAACTCCCTGCCACACGTCAACGCCAAGCTCCACCATATCCTCTACGACAGGTTCCATAAAGGAATCCCCATGATGGATGATGATGACTCCTTTTTCTTTCATATATCCATAGGTTTTTGCATACTGAGGCTTAATAAACTCTCTCCATGTTTCCGGGCTTACAAAAAGCTGATTTTTGGAGCCCCAGTCATCATGAGAAAGCATCACATCCGGATGAAGATTATCTACAATCAGTTTCATATACTGATAGCGATACTCTCCAATAGCATTACAGAGATCCAGCATATCTTCCGGCTCCAGAAGAAAATTCATCAGCATATCCTCAAATCCCATAAGAAAGTGAAGCCGTTCAAACACTCCTGTTGGCATAAATGCCATAAAAAGCTTTCCGCTTTCCCGGATTTCCTGAGCTTTTTCCTTAAATGGCTCCCAGAGAGCCGGATCTGAACAGTTTTCCAGAAGCTCCGGCATTTTCAACTGTTCCTTCCATTCACAGATATCACTGATCACCTTATTGCTTTCTGTTACATGAGGCATTGCTGCAAGCTGATCTGCCGGCCAGAGGATCTCTGTACCAAACCTGTCTTTCATTGGCTCCATACCACGGTGGCGATTTCCCCGGATATAAGTGGATGCCGGATTGGGAGGATAAAATCCAAGTCCCTCATACTGTTTTAAAAGCCGTTCCGGTTTTCCGTCCTTTTTAATTGTTTCCAGAAAAATTTCTTTTGCAGTCATATTCTCTCCTCCATTTCCTGATGCTGATATTTTTATCTGCAGTACCCGGCAGTACATCTCCGGGACATTTTTTATGAAACAGAAACTCCAAATCGTTCTTCATTATATCGGTTGATCTCATCGATCACAATTTCTTCTACATGAGGATAAATCGTTCCCGGTCCGCCGTAAGTGATCCCCGGCCAGTAGCCTTTCAGGTTTCCATACTCTTCACAGGCTCGCCTTGTCTCTTTTCGGATTTCCTCCTCTGTGGCATCTTCCCGGTCAATAACAGAATCAATTCCGCCCATCAGAAGCATCCTGTCCCCTACCTTTTCGGAAATTGCCGCAATATTGTTGGTGTTCAGAACTCCCTGCCAGATATCTACGCCGATCTCTGCCATATCCTCCACAACAGGCTCCAGATAGGAATCTGCATGATGCATTACAATTACTCCCTGAGAATGAAGATAATCATAAAGCTTTCTGTACGGCTCCTTAAAGAACTCTCTCCATACCTCCGGCGACATAAACAGGCTGTCTTTTGCGCCCCAGTCATCATGGGAAACAATACAGTCCGGATGCAGATGCTCCACAACAAGCTTCATATAGGTAAGACGGTATTCACAGATCACATCTATCAGCTCATGCATTGCCTCCGGCTCCAGCAAAAAGTTCATCAGAGTGTCCTCAAAGGTCATCAGCATGTGAAGCTGCTCAAAAATTCCGGTTCCCATTACTACCATGGTAAGATATTTATCCTGATCAATCTTACTTTTTGCTTCCAGAGCTTCCTCCCAGCCTTCGGAGCATTTTCCTGTCAGATCAGGAACCTTCACATACTTCTGCCATTCCGCCACATCCTTTATCACCTGATTCTCCTCTGTAACATAGGGAATTGCCGCCGGAGCATCCTCCGGAAAAAGGATCAGGGTTCCCCACTGGTCATAGGAATTTGTTCCCCTGATACGGTTTCCGCGTATCAGCTTAAAGCAGGGATCTCCGGGGATTCCCCGGAACATGGTAAAGGAATTACAGAGACATTCCGGTTTTCCGTCTTTTTTCAGTGTTTCCAGCAAATTTTGTTTTGGTGTCAGCATAAAAGCCATCTCCCTTCTGCCTGTTATCCTCTCTCCATAAGAAAAATCGAGAGTCTTAAATATAGATTTTTTATGGGCCTGGCAAGGTGTTCATTATCAAGCCCTGTGATCTCCTTTATTTTCCGCAGCCTGTAAAACAAAGTACTTCGTCCCACATAAAGGTCTGAAGCTGTGGCTACGGTATTTCTTTCATTTAAAATATAAGTCATCAGTGTTTTGTACAGCTCTGTCCGGTTCCTGGCGTCATATTCCTTCAGCTTTTTTAATTCATATGCACAGAGGTCTCCCGGCTCAAATTCACTGCTGCAAAGATCTCCGATATAATCCATTACAATGTCTCCAAATGTATAGGACCACATCATATCATTTTTCTTCCGGCAGTACTTCAGGGCTGTAGATGCCTGCCTGTAACAGCTTTCCAGATTAGTCAGATTCTGAAACACATTGCTGAATCCTGCCTTGAACAGCCCGTCTCGTAAAATGCCTGCAATATCTGAAGTATAATGTCTGTTCAGATTCCGGTTAATAATAATACAGACCCGGTTGTCCATGCTTACAGCCTTGCTTCCCTGAACTCTGGCTTCCACATAATTACAGAGACTGGCTGCTGAGGATCCCGGATTTCCCTCCTGCTCCTCTGCGTCCAGGCGGATGCATACATAGGAGTCTTCTGTTTTCCAACCGCACTGTTCAATCCGGCTTGCAATCTCTGAATCAGAAAATTTCTTTCCCTGTATCATTCCCACCAGCATTACTTCCAGCGCCCGCTTATAAGTGTTTTCCATATGGCCCCGTTTTTCCAGAACATAACGTACCATTTCCGCCAGATATTCTGCGGATACAAGCTGTCCCGGTTCCAGAGAGCTGTCAATTTCACAGATGACCAGTCTTCCTTCATATCCTCCGTAGCTGCCCCAGATATTCACATAAATATCCCTGTAGCCTCTCAGATCTGCAGAAAAAATATCTGCTTTTGTAGTGGTAAGTGTTTTCAGATACTCTCTGTCTGTTTTGAACTCATTCAGCTCTTCCAGCGGAGTGATCAGAAGTCCTGTACTTTCATCCCTCTGCCAGTTGATCATTCCCTCTCTCCATACCGGACAGGAAATCACATTCAGTCTGGAATCATGCACAAAAACAGGATTATGGAAGTATTCACAGCTTACTTTACACAGATCATCCACGCTTCCCTGGCGAATCACTATATTTTTTAAAGTGTCTGCCCAGGAACAGTGATACCGGAAAATCTCCTGGCACACATTAAAAAGCTCTGTAAGCTCCGCTTCCCCTGATACCCGGATAATGCTGTTTCTGCCGTTGTTCCACTTCTCACATTTATTCTGTTCAGCCAGAGGATCCTGAACAGATAATTTGCCATTGTCCGGATAATTTTCGTTACTCTGGCTCTGATAACAGTACTCTTTGTTCAGAGGATCCGGATCACATACATTACAGCTGCTTTTATCCTTCCGGTTCAGACAGATATTTCTTTTATCTGAAATATCCTCTCTGTCTGCCAGTATCAGAGAGCAGTGGGTATCCGGAGGAATCTCAGACTTCAGCTGATCTGACCCTGCAATATACACATAACGGGAATCCAGCTTCTTTCCTTTCTGGAAAAAGCGCACTCCTTCCAGACATGCTTCGTCCTCTCCCTGATAAAATTCCAGCTCCGGAAAGCTTTTCCTTATTCCATCTGCCAGCATCTGCAGATTTAAAAGAAATCTGATATCCCTGTTCTCCATCCTGCCTGACCGTCCTTTATCTGTTTATGAACGGGATGCGATCTCCTGTGCGTACTGATCAACCTTATCCTTGGTAAGCTTAAATCCAAATACAAGAGCAACAACTGCTATAATAAGAGCCGCTGCCGGAATAATCATAAAGCCAAGGCTGATAGCGCGTTTCAGCTCCTCGGAGGCTGCTGCCGGATCTATATCCGGGCTGAAATTTCCCATTGCCAGACATGCAGAAATGATAATGCCTCTTGTCATAATAGAAACCTTCAGAGGCACGTTCTGAAGTCCGCTGATCCAGCCTGCTGCATTCTTTCCCGTTTTCCATTCACTGTATACAATGGTATCACCATACAGGGCAGGTGTGCAAGCATAAGTAATTCCATATCCGAACATTGCAATGCTCATAAGAACAATGACAACCATTACGTTATTGTACATCAGGAAAGAGAGGATCAGGAGCACAGCCTGGATTGCCATTACTCCGATCGTTGTTGTCCTTGTGGTAAATTTAATACTTAACGTCTTACTTAAATAAGCTCCGATCACACAGAAAATATTAGTAACAAGAATATAGGTAGAAAGCATTCCCTCGTCACCTGCTATGTAGGTAAAGTAATAAGCCGCCACTCCCATTAATACAAAGTTAAACATAAACTTGGCAAGGTCAGCGATCAGAAGGGCGATCAATGGAGGGTTCTGCAAAAGGGCCCGGATCAGATCCATGCCGCCTGTTTTATCCTTTGCTACCTTTTTTCCTGTATTCTCTGCCATCTGAACTGCTTCATAGCCGTCAAACATTTTAAAGTGCGCGTAATACAGCACTGCCATAATACATCCAAGCACAAACGCTGCTGCGCCGTACTGATTTACTTCGCCAATGATTCCTGCCATTACTGCAGCAAGGCCGGGACCTACGTAAGAAAAAATAACCTTTGAAAAATTGGCCCAGGCTGCTCTTGTGGCAGAAAGCTGCGATCTTTCCTCCGGCGTTTTGCCTGCCACTGAGATCATGGAAACATTGGCAACATATGCAAAGTTCCACGCCACATGGCTGGCTATGGCTGCTATAATAATGATCACAGCAGAAACCATTCCGTCGCCGATCTTTACAAACTGAAATGCATAAAGGAACGGAACCAGCCATGGAATAGCGATCAGCCAGGAACGGTAGCGTCCCCACTTCATAGGCTTGATGCTGTTCAGAATCGCTCCGTAAATCCATGAGATCAGCGCATCCACAGTGCTTGCCGTTGTAGTGATAAAGGTAACCATCGGAAGACTGAACCTGGCAAGGTTTGTGAGAAAGAAGCTGAAATAATAGCTTTCAATATTTGACATCAGGGTAAATCCACAGTCTCCCACACCATAAAACTTTTTCAGCGCGCCGCTGAGTCCCTTTTTTTCCTGTTTTTGCTCCTTCATAGAGAAATCCCCCTCTCCTTTTCTATTTCGTTTCTGCAAGTCTGATACGGCTGTATCTGTAAAGCTCCTGAGCAAGATCTACTTTCCGGTCAGGCTTTTCATCCTTCAGGCGGCAGGCAAAACGTCCGCTGACTCCCAGCTCGTCCACTCTTTTATGAACCTCTGCAACAGCTTCCTCATCACTCATATCTGCCGGAATCACAAATAACGTACACTGAGCCAGATCTTTTCCGTACTGATCCATAATGGCTTTTTTGTCATTGGAGGAATCCTGTCCCTCCCATGCGTCAAATCCGGCTTCAATGATCAGAGGCATCAGAGAACCGATACATCCGCAGGAATGAAGACAGATATACATTCCCATGTCATGAGCTGCCTTTGTGACCTTTTTGTACTGAGGCAGAAACAGTTCTTTATAAATCTGCGGTGAAAAGAAGGTACTGATCTGGGTTCCCATATCATCATGGAAGAGAATCATATCTGTATGATAATACTCCTTTGCGATCTTGATCAGTTCAATGTGCCATTCTGCCAGACGGTCATAGAACTCTGTAAGGGCTTCCGGTTCCTCCAGAAGATAGCAGAAGGCATCCTCAAAGCTTGTAAGATCTGCTGTTCTCTCAAAGAATCCATTTACAATAATGAAATAAGTCAGCCTGTCCCGGGATATTTTTCCTTCGTATCTTTCTTTATAATCCCTTTCCCAGTCTATGGCCCGCAGATCCGGAAATTCCAGGGTCTTCCAGTTGGTGATGTCATCCAGTCTCCTGGTTCCCGGCTTTACCATAGCAGCTCTTGTGAGAGGTTCATATTCCCACTCAATACCAAACCAGTCCTTTCCCCCAAAATTCCTTGCCCGCGCATCATCCATTACCAGAGGCTGCAGGGCATTGTTTTCCAGAGTCTGATTAGGCACCCATAAAGGTTTTTCTCCCCGCAGCATACGGAGCATATTTTCCTTTGGGGTAATCGGATAATTATAGCTTACTGCTTCTGTATCCTCTCCCCCGTAAATTCCGAACTGTGTGTGCTTTCCAATTGCCCTCAGTTCATCCTCATTAAATGTAAATTGCATAGCATCCTCCCTTCCCGCCCTGTGAATTCTCAGCCACTATAGACGAACTGTTCAATCTGTTTTATCTATAACGTTCTTTTCCGAATCCCGGGCTTTTTTAAACTTTTGCTTCCTTCCCATAAGTTTCTTTAAAATATTTTTATTTTTCCAGATTTCCGTCCAATATTTTCTGTTATTTAGACTGTATCACAGATAACTTTTTAAAATCAACAGGTAAAAACAAAATAGACAGAATCGTCATAGATTCTGCCTATCGTCAATCATCATTGAACACAGTGTTCATATTATATTTGATTGTTTATTTTAACACCTGATTATGTTAATTTTCATCCTTCGCTGATAACCTGTTCCATTCTTCTGTTCTCGTCACTCAAAACATTTCTTCAGGGATCGGAACAGTACCAGAACAGCAATTCCAATTAAAATATGGGAAATTCCCGCAAAGCCTGAAATCATGGCGTCTGCCGCCTTTGTAAGCTCTGCCCCCTGAACCTGAACAATGCCTCTTACAAGAAGCATAACTGCCATAAACGGCAATGAGATATTATAAAGGATAAAAAATTTCTTGAATGTACTCTGATCAAATAATTCCGGCTTCTGACAGCCAAACAAAGCTATAATAAGAAACGCAAACATTCCAAGCACAAACAAATGAGTATGAACATAGCTCAGCGCTGTTTCTCCTGTATATCCGTTAAATTTCGTAAACTCTCTGTAAAACACTCCTGCTGCCGCAGCAAGGATAAAATAGATCATGGAAGTATTTAATATTTTTTTCATTCCTGTTTTCCTTTCTCATAAGTAATCAGTTCAATCTGAACATGGTTCATTATATGAAATCAAACTTATTTTGTCAAGTATTTATCAAAAAAATAATAATGCCGACATAAACGTATAAAAACAAAAGAGCCTTGAAAATCAAGGCTCTCATAACTGTTAGCGTGCGTTAGAGGATTCGAACCCCCGACCTTTTGGTCCGTAGCCAAACGCTCTATCCAGCTGAGCTAAACGCACATCTTTGCGACTTCCCTCGCAACAAAGAGTATTCTACATGATAACGTACTTTTTGTCAACACTTTTTTAAAAAAAATTTATTTTTTTCCAGAAGTTTTCCGGTAGAGAATTTTGCTTTCGTTTTTGAAGCTTAATTTACAGCTCTGTATACAAAAAAGAGCTTCCCGGGGAGGTTTTATCCTGACTCCTTGCCAGCCTCCTCCCACAGGAAGTCCTTATATAAGCTCAGTTTCTTCTCAGTGCTTCAATAGGGCTGAGTTTTGCAGCCTTTCTCGCAGGGTATATTCCAAAGAAAACGCCGACTGCACAGGAAAACAGAGTTGCAAACAGAATCGTACTGAGACTGATTCCGGGGCTGATCGTCATCTGCATACTTGTACTTATGACACTGCAGATTCCATATGCTCCGATAATTCCCAGGATAATTCCAATTACTCCGCCAATTACCGTAAGAATGGCTGCTTCTGCCAGAAACTGCAGCATAATGGAAGAAGTTTTTGCTCCAAGGGATTTTCGGATACCGATCTCCCTTGTTCTTTCCGTTACAGATACAAGCATGATATTCATAACGCCGATTCCTCCTACCAGCAGAGAAATTCCTGCTACAAAGGAAATGAATGCAGTTACCATGCCAAGCATCTGGTTCATGGACTTCATAACATCCTGGAAATTCTGGATCTGGAAATAATCATCTCCTGCACTCTGGTGGTTCTTCTCCAGCAGATGAACGATCTCATTGGCAACCTTCTGAGAGTCCAGACTTGTATCCACCTGAACAGTCATGGAATAAAAATAGTCCACATCTCCTACCAGCTCATTCATTGCAGAATAGGGAATATTTACTGTTACAGGCATTCCTTCATATGTATAGCTGACAAAGGTTCCGTTTTCTTTCTGGGTAGTCACACCTGCAATACGAAAGCTTTTCGTCACATCATAGCAGGTAATGTCAAGACTCATCCCCACTACATCATCTGTGCCGAACAGACGTCTGGCATCGGCATCAGAGATCACACATACAGGTTTGGCCTCTTCCACTTCCCGTTCACCGAAATAATTTCCATATTTCATGTCCGCATTATTTACCATTTTGGGGTCCGGTCCTTCTGCAGTTACCATAAGATTAAAGTTTCCCTTTCCGGTAACTGTTTCACCGTCATAGCTTTCAGCAACACTTACCCCTTCCACACTTTCCAGCTCACGGACTGCATTAATGTCTTCAGGTGTGATCCATTCCTGTTCTGTGATTGCATCATTGCTGACATAAATGTAAACCTGGCCGCCTCCGATATCACTGATCTCTGAATTCATCTGGTTCTTTGTTCCCTCACCAATGGAAACAATTGCAATAACAGAAGCAATTCCGATAATGATACCAAGCATTGTCAGAAAAGACCGGCCTTTATTTGCGCGGATATTCTGAACAGCCATTTTTACATATTCATAAAATCCATTCATCAGGCACCTTCTCCCGTCACTGCGGCATCATCGGACGCCATAGCCTCTGCAGGCATTCCTTCCTGAAGTGTTCCAATATCCCTGATCACAGTGTCTCCCTCTTCAATGCCTTCGGTGACCTCTATGTAGTCATCAGAGCTCAGCCCGGTTTCAATATTCTTTTTGGCGATCACTCCGTCCTCAAGAACGTAACAGAAAGATCCCTGTTTACCGATATTCACAACCTCTGCCGGAAGAACAAGAACATCTTCTGCCTTATCTGCCTGAATGGTAACCTTTGCATCTACCCCAAGAAATACGTTTTCATCCGGATCATCAATTCTTACTCTTGCGGAAATCAGAGAAGCTCCCTTTTCATTCTGTGTGGCAATATGGCTGACAGATGTTACAGTTCCCTTATATTTCTTTCCTGCAAGAGTGATCTCTGCCTTCTGATTTTCCTGGATCTTATCATAATCATATTTGGAAATATTTACATCCACATCCACTTTATCTGTATTCTGCAAAGTAAAAAGCTCCATGCCCTGAGTTACCGTAGAGCCTTCTACCACTGTTACTTTTGAGATAACTCCGTTAAAATCTGCTGTTACGCCATTTTTTGCAGACTCTACCAGTTCTTTTGCAGACATTTTTTCCAGTTCGGAAAGATTATTGGTAATCTTCATCTTTTCCTTTTCTTCTTTTGTTACTGCATTGGGATCTGCCTCGGCAATTGCCTCCTGGGACGCAAGCTCTGACTGAAGCTCTGCCAGATCGCTGCTTGCCTGTTCAAGCGCTATTTCAATTCCGGAAGTATCCACTGACACAGTTCCTCCGGAAAGATCCCCGGAAGGCGTATCGCTGAAATCACTGCCGGTTCCGTCTGTCACCAGATCAGAAGCGCCTGTAAAGTCAGATAAAAGAGGAGCCGGCGGCATCTGAGTTTTGTAATCCTCATAAACAGCCTGAGCATTCTGGTATTCTACCTGAGCATTGCTTCTGTCCGCCTCTGCCTGCGAAAGGGCTTCTGTATTTTCCGGGCTCTGGTCTGCTGACCAGGCAGTAAATGCCATCTGATATGTATTCTCAGCCTGATTGTAAGCTGTAAGAGCCTGATCTGCTGCTGAATTCAGCTCATTCAGCCTGTTCTGGTATGCAGGAAGCGTCTCATTTTCATAAATTCTCACTGCTTCCTCATACTGACGCTGAATTTCCTGTTGTTTTTTCTCCTGGGCCTTTCTTGCCTCTTCCGCTTTTCTGGCAGCCTCTGCCGCAGCCTGAGCCTGAGCATCTGCCGTTACCTGAGCCAGCTGTGATTTCAGACCTGCCACATAATTTTTCTGCGCTGCCACCTGCTGCTCCAGGGAAGCAACATTTCCCTGAGCATCTTTTTGTTTCTTTACCGCTTTGTCAGATTTATTGAGAGTATTCTGCATATCAAGCTCCCCGGATTTTACATTCAGTTCAGCTTTTTTCTCTTCTCTCTCAAGATCTTTCATATTAAATTCCACAAGCTTTGTTCCGGCCTTTACAGTTTCTCCCTCTTTAAAGGAAACCTGGTCAACCTTTGCATTTGCCGGTGAAAAATACGTTTTTTCTTCCTCGCTTACAACTGTTCCGCTGGCCTCTACAGTCTGCTGCACATCTCCGGTTACAGCTTCCACAACCTCCACCTTCGGAAGTGTTTCCCCTTCTTTTCCAGAATTTCCCAAAACTGCGATCGCTCCAACTGCCACCACTGCTACTGCTCCAACTCCGATCACCAGCTTCTTCTTTGGCTTTTTCATAGTACTTCCTCTCCTTTACCAAAATCCTGATTTATGGTGTCTGATTCTATCTTTCCATCCATGATTCTTACCACCCGTCTTGCCTGATCGGCAATCCCGTTGTCATGTGTGATAAGAATCACGGTCTTTCCGGACTGATGCATTTGCTTCAGGATTCCGAGAATTTCTCTGCTGGATGCAGAATCCAGATTTCCTGTTGGCTCATCTGCCAGGATAACCGGCGGTTTTGCCGCAATGGCTCTGGCGATTGCCACTCTCTGCTGCTGCCCTCCTGACATCTCGCTTGGCTTATGCTGCATTCGTTTCTCAAGACCTACCATTTTCAGCGACTCAATAGCCAGCTTATGCCTTGTTTTCCTGTCAATGCCCCGGTATATCAGAGGAAGCTCCACATTCTCAATAGCATTCAGATTGGCAATCAGATTAAAGCCCTGAAAAATAAATCCAATCTCTCGGTTTCGAACCACTGACAGGTCATTGTCCTTCATGGTGGATACGTCCGTTCCATTCAGATAATATTTCCCGGAAGTAGGCACATCCAGGCAGCCCAGCATATTCATAAATGTAGATTTTCCGGAGCCGGACTGACCGATGATTGCCACAAACTCTCCGGTTTTAATTTCAAGGTTCACATGGTCCAGAGCGCGGACCTCGTTTTCTCCAGGGTTGTAAATTTTACACAGGTCTTCTACCTTGATTAATGTATCCCCCATGATTTCTCCTTTTATGCTCTCTTTTCCACGCCTTTATAAGCGGATACAATTTATTCGTTCACTTATAAAACGAAAAAAGACTTTTCAAAACTTCAAAATTCTGGCATTAAATTATTATTTTTGCCCAAAACAGCTTTTATGCGTCAAGTAAAAATGCTTTGTATGCTTTTTTTGCTTCATAAATATCGGCTTTGCTGGTTACTTCCCATGGAGCGTGCATACTCAGCACAGCCACACCGCTGTCAATGACTTCCATTCCATAAAGAGCCGCAATATAGGCAATGGTTCCGCCTCCGCCTACATCTACCTTTCCAAGCTCTGCAGTCTGGAATGCGATCTCATGATCGTCAAAAATCTTCCGTACTCTTGCAACATATTCTGCATTTGCATCATTAGAACCGGATTTTCCTCTGGCTCCTGTAAATTTGTTCAGAACAATTCCTCTTCCCAGAAATGCCGCATTTTTTCTTTCAAATGCTTCTGCATATGCAGGATCAAAGCCTGCGCTTACATCTGAGGACAGCATGCTGCAGTTTCTGAGAACTCTGCGCAGTGTCAGATCAGAATAGCATCCCATTCCTTCCAGAAGTTCTGCCACACTGTTTTCAAAAAATCTGGACTGCATTCCTGTTGCTCCTACGCTGCCAATCTCTTCTTTATCTGTAAGAAGACAGCAGGCTGTACGCTTCGGATCCTTCATTTCCAGCATTGCCAGGAAGGAAGTGTATGCGCATACGCGGTCGTCCTGTCCATAGCCCGTAACCATGCTTCTATCCAGTCCGCAGTCTCTTGCTTTTCCCGCCGGAACTACCTCAAGCTCTGCAGAAAGGAAGTCCTCTTCCTCTACATCATATTTTTCTTTCAGGATTCTGAGGATATTTTCTTTTACAGCCTCTTTCTTTTTGTCGTCATCAAGATCTTTCAGCGGTCTGCTTCCAATGAGAATATCAAGATTTTCACCCTCAATGACCTCAGCTGCTTTTTTCTGAAGCTGTTTTCCTGCCAGATGGATCAGAAGATCTGTAATATAAACAACAGGATCGTTTTCATCTTCTCCTACTGTTACATTTACAACTGTTCCGTCTTTTTTGGCGATCACACCATGAATGGCAAGAGGAAGCGCAACCCACTGATATTTTTTTACACCGCCATAATAATGGGTATCCAGATATGCCATATCGGCCTCCTCATAAAGAGGATTCTGTTTAATATCAATACGGGGAGAGTCAATATGCGCCCCCAAGATATTCATTCCTTTTTCCAGCGGCTCCTGTCCGATATGGAAAAATGCCAGGATCTTATTCATAGCCACAGAGTAAACCTTATCTCCTGCCTGAATCTTTTCTCCTGATGCAAGCTTCTGCTCCATAGAAACATAGCCGGCAGCCTCTGCCTGTCTGATCAGCTCTGTTACACATTCTCTTTCTGTTTTTCCTGCATCCAGAAAGCTCTTATAGCTTTTTGCAATCTGCTCCATCTCTTTTTCTTCATTTTCTCCATAGCTGAGCCATGCGTTTCTTCGTTCCATATTGGTTCCACCTTTCCTTCATATATTTCGTATTTAATACTCCGTGTTTTGGGAGTATGACATCGGGTTTCTGGGTTTCTGCAAAAGTCCTGCTTCTGCCTGAATTAATACACAATTCCTGTACATTATAATCCAATTATGTCTAAAATTCTACATGTATTGACAAATCTTAAAGAAGATTTAAGAAAACAGTTCCGTGTAATTTTTTAATATTATCCTTTTTTTGCGTCTGACTGGAATCTTCCTTTCCGGCTTTCCGGAAATCATTGCCTTATTCTCTGTAATTTACTAAAATAAAGAAAAAGGCAGTCCTGCCGTTTATTAGTTTATCAAGGAGGCAACTATATTATGCAGCAATCCACAGATCTGCTGAACCTACTTCACTCCATTCACAGAAAAAGCTATCCCGCATATAAATCTCTGAAAGGAGCGTATCAGTTCGGCTATTATATTTTATCTGTTGATCATGTTCAGGGAGATCCCTTTGCCTCTCCCTCTCATATCAGCATCCATGTTTCTCATAAAGCTGCCGGTTTTCCGGAAGAATATCTTCAGAATCCTGTTGCAAAAATCACTCTCTGCGACTATCTCACCCGTCAGTTTGAACAGCAGATCAATCGTTTTTCCTTCCGGGCAAAAGGCTCGGGAAAAAGCGGCCTGATCTCTGTCAGTCACTGCGGTCAGGAGGTACTGAAGCGAACTGCCTGCGAGATCACAGACAAAGAAATCACGGCCCGTTTTTTTATCGGCTTTCCTGCAAACGGACGGACGATCAATTCCATTGAGCTGGAAAAGATCCTGTTTGAATTTCTTCCTGTATGCATAAAAAATACATTTTTTTATAAAAATCTTAATGCAGACAGGCTGAGAGAGGCTGTTTTTCTTGCAGAAGATCAGACTTTTATCCGGGAACAGCTGAAAATACGCTCTCTTGCAGCTTTTGTGTCAGACGGTTCCATCCTTCCAAGAGAAAGCGGAGTTTCTTCCCGTCCCATGAAAAATTCCATCCCTTTCCAGTCTCCGGACTCTCTGCGCGTTTCCATGGAACTTCCCCACAGAGGAACCATAACCGGTATGGGAATCCCTCAGGGGATCACTTTGATCGTAGGAGGCGGCTATCACGGCAAATCCACGCTTCTTAATGCTCTTGAGCTGGGCGTTTATAATCATATACCGGGAGACGGCAGAGAATATGTAGTCACAGACAGCACCGCCCTGAAGCTTCGTTCAGAAGACGGACGATTTATTAAGGATGTGGATATTTCCCTTTTTATCAATGATCTTCCTGACAAAAAAGACACCCGCTGTTTCTCAACAGAGGATGCCAGCGGCAGTACCTCTCAGGCAGCCGGGATCATTGAGGGCATGGAAGCCGGAAGCAGGGTCTTTCTTCTGGATGAAGATACATCTGCCACAAATTTTATGGTAAGGGATTCCTTTATGCAAAAGGTAATTGTAAGAGAAAAGGAACCCATCACTCCGTTTCTGGAACGGGCCGGGGATCTGTATCAGAAAGCCGGAATTTCCACAATCCTTGTTGCCGGAAGCTCAGGAGCCTTTTTTCATATTGCGGACACTATAATACAGATGGACTCTTATCGTCCTATTGATATTACGAAAAAAACAAAAGAGCTGTGCAAAAGCTATCCTCTGGAGCCGTCTGACGCACCTGCCTTTATTTTTCCGCAGAGCAGCCGTGTGATGACTGGCGGCGTACAGAGTTCTCCCCGTCCGGGCCGCAGACCCCCGGTCAAACCCGAAAGACTGAAAATAAAGACTCATGGAAAAGACGGATTTTCCATTGGACACCAGGAAGTAGATCTCAGATATATTGAACAGCTTGTAGATACAGAACAGACTGCCTGTCTGGGGCTTCTCCTGAAATATGCTGTGGAACACCTGATTGACGGAAAAAGAACTCTGCCTGAAATCGCAGAGTATCTGATAGAAGAGCTGAACCAGAAAGGTTTTTCGTTTTTAAACAGCGGAACAATTTCCTGCGGATATGCTCTGCCAAGGCCTCAGGAAATTTATTCCTGCTTTAACCGCTTCAGACGTTAAGACCTGTATTAAAACAAAAAATTACTTTCAGACAGAAAACTGCCGCTCCCCCTGACGATCCTGCCAGGTGGGGCGGCTGTTCGTTCGTTTTCTTTTATTTTAGGGAAAGGAAAGAGTTCGGCAGCTCTTCCGGCATTGAATTGCTGCCGTTTCTTAAAGTGTATTATCTTTAAGACATTTACATCATACAATATAATTGTGATGAGAGTTTGTATATTTTCTAATATATTTATAAAATCTTTTAAAAATGTCTTAAAATCCCGGCTTTATATTCCGCCTCCATTTACACATTGACATCATAGGTTTATAATGATACCATAGCGTCAGCAAAAATGATTGATATTCATATATAAGAAGGAGAAAAATCCATGCAGAAAAAAGCACTTATCGCCATGAGCGGCGGAGTGGACTCCAGTGTTGCAGCATACCTGATGATTCAGAAAGGCTATGACTGCGCCGGAGCTACCATGAAGCTTTATGATAATCCTCAGTGCAGCCAGCCAGGTCAGCGCGCCTGCTGTACCCCCTCAGATACAGAGGATGCCCGCAATGTTGCAGCCAGACTCGGAATGCTTTATTATGTATTTCCCATGCAGGAAGAATTCCGCAAAAGCGTGATCGACAAATTCACTTCTACTTATCTGAACGGCGGAACACCTAATCCCTGTATTGACTGTAATCGTTTCCTGAAATTTGATGCCCTTGTAAAAAAAGCAGAAGAGCTGGGTATGGATTATATTGTCAGCGGTCACTATGCGAGGATCCATAAAAATCCTGATACAGGAAGATATCTTCTGAAAAAAGGTCTGGACTCCACAAAGGATCAGAGCTATGTTCTTTATTCCATGACTCAGGAGCAGCTTGCCCACACCCTCTTCCCTCTGGGAGAGTATACCAAGGCAGAAATCCGCCAGATTGCCCAGGAACAGGGCTTTATTAATGCAGACAAGCCGGACAGTCAGGATATCTGCTTTGTTCCGGATGGAGATTATGCTTCCTTTATAGAAGAATATACCGGTAATTCCTCCATACCCGGAGATTTTGTAAGTACAGACGGCCAGGTTCTTGGAAAACATAAAGGGCATATTCATTATACCATTGGTCAGAGACGAGGACTTGGTATCTCTGCCCCTCAGTCTTTGTATGTGTGCGGAAAATCTCTGCAGACAAATCAGGTGATCCTTGGCAAAAAAGAAGATCTGATGTCCTCCTCCTGTCTGGTAAATGATATTAATCTGATTCCCTGGGATCATCTGGACGGACCTGTTCAGTGCAGAGTCAAAACCCGTTACCGTCAGCCGGAACAGCCTGCTACGATAGAGCAGATCGGAGAAGACCTTCTGAAAGTCACTTTCCATGAGCCTCAGCGCGCAGTAACGCCGGGACAGGCTGCTGTCTTTTATGACGGCGATACCGTTCTCGGCGGGGGTACTATTGTCACAGAAGCTCAGCTGAAATAAAAATTAAAAAGTCAAAAAGCCTCCGGGCAGCCAGTCTGTCAAACTGGCTGCCCGGAGGCTGAAATTACATATGACCTGATATAAAATTATCTGGTAATTATTTATCTCTTTTCTCTCTGCTTCATCTCTGTCATAACCTTTCGGAACTGGAAGAAGAACAAAACTCCTGTAAATGTAATAGCAAGAACATCCGCCACTGGCTCTGCCATATAAACTGCCATTGTTTTATCTCCGGAAAGAACCATCGGCATGATATAGATTAATGGAATAAGAAGGATAAACTTTCTCATTACAGCAACCAGAATAGAAGATTTTGCATTTCCCAGCGCTCCAAATGTAATCTGGCACGCCATCTGAATACCAAACAGACACACAACAGCCATATAAATTCTAAGCGCTCCCTGTGTAAATTCTGCCAGAGCTGCGTCTGAGGTAAACATTCCTACAAACATCTGAGGGAAAAGCATAACAATCGCCCAGAACAGAATCGCATAAAACATACTGCATTTCAGAAGCAAAATAAAGGCTTTTTTTACACGTCCCCTGTTTCCTGCTCCATAGTTATAACTGATGATCGGCTGTGCGCCCTGTCCCAGTCCCTGAAGAGGCAGCATTGCAAACTGCATAACACTGGTTAGGATCGTCATGGCTCCTACCGCAATATCTCCGCCATATTTTAACAGAGAAGAGTTAAAGCATACAGAAATCACACTTTCACTTGCCTGCATGATGAATACAGAAAGGCCAAGGGCAAGGCAGGGAAGAATGATTTCTTTTTTAATACGCATATTGTTCTTTTTCAGCTTGAGTACTGTCTTTTTTCCAAAAAGGAAACACAGAACCCAGATACAGGAAAGCGCCTGAGAAAGAATAGTTGCCAGGGCAGCTCCTCTTACTCCCATATGGAAGCCGAAAATCAGGATCGGGTCAAGAATAATATTGGTTACTGCGCCAAGAAGCACGGAAAGCATTCCTGTTTTTGCAAATCCCTGTGCAGTAATAAACATGTTCATACCCAGCGTGATCTGAACAAAAATAGTTCCTATTGAATAGATGTTCATGTAGGCAACAGCATATTCAATAGTATTTTCGCTGGCTCCAAATGCCATAAGAAAATCACGGTTCCAGATAAGAAGCACTGCTGTCAGGATCACAGAAATTACAATCTGTGTGAAAAAACAGTTTCCCAGAATTTTTTCTGCCGTATTATTATCTTTTTTTCCCATGTAGATCGTCGCTCTCGGAGCGCCGCCGTTTCCTACAAGAGCTGCAAACGCAGATACGATCATAATAATAGGCATACATACACCTACACCGGTAAGAGCCAGCGCTCCGTCTCCCGGAATATGCCCTATGTAAATCCTGTCTACAATGTTATAAAGCATGTTGATGATCTGTGCCGCCACTGTGGGAAGCGCCAGCTTCATCAGAAGCTTTCCTATCGGTTCTGTCCCCAGAAAGCTTTTGTCATCATTCATTTTAAACATCCTTTCTGTCATATGATTTTATCTTGTTTTGAGATACTGCTGAACAGTATATCGTAAAACATATACTTTTACAAGAAGGTAAAATAAAAACGCTTCAAACCCTCAGGCGATGAGAATTTGAAGCATTTTCAGCAAGTGCCGCAGACCGGAATCGAATAATCCTATAGGCAAAAAAACACTGTAAATAAGGAGGTTTCAGCACATCTTCAAAAAAATGTAATCAAACGTGTAATCAACATATTTTCTGTTTTTTAAAGAATGGAATAGTTCCATCCTGTAAAATATTGATATGCTATTTTTCCTTGTCCACTCTCTTTTCATCGTTCAGCGTTCCGCAGGATGCCCGAAGCATCGGTGTACCTAACAGGGCGGTGGGATGT